>Ga0080004_1137029_pt1 | contig 22775 bp, 16 predicted proteins | sample WasSprMetagenome_FD_69207 | JGI IMG/M metagenome (GOLD analysis project Ga0080004, IMG submission 69207) | Sulfidic aquatic microbial communities from Washburn Spring, Yellowstone National Park, USA - WS (SPADES assembly) (version 2) | ecosystem: Environmental > Aquatic > Thermal springs > Hot...
AGAGGGCGGGCAAATTCGGGATGTGCTTCGGATTGGCTTTCCAAATCAAGGACGATTATCTTGGTATTTGGGGTGAGCCGGAGAAGATAGGAAAGCCAGCTGAGGATATCCACAAGGGGAAGAAGAGCTTCCCCATAGTTTTCGCCCTCAATAAAAGCACGAGGAAAGAGGAATTGGAGAGGATATTGAGCAAGGAAGAGAAAGGCGAGGAGGAAATAGAAAAAGCGTTGGAGATTTTAGGGGAGGTTGGAGCGGAAAGTTATACGAGGGAGATATGTGAATCCTATGTTGATGACGCCATCTTCCATTTATCGCAATTGAAGGGAAGGAGCTCATTAAAGAGGGAAATAGAGAATTGGGTGAGGGAAAGCCTGAAAATCTCTTGAAAAGAGCTAAGGGTTTGGGCTTTTGCCCTGGGGTCAGGAGGGCGATAAGGCTCGCCGAGGAGGCGCTTCAGAGGGGCAGTATAGTGTATGTCATCGGTGATTTGATACATAATGAGGGGGAGATGGCGAGATTGAAGGAGATGGGCTTGAGAGTGGCAAGAGATGTTGAGGAGATTCCTTCAAATAGCTTTATGCTCGTGCGAGCCCATGGTTCTCCTCCCCAGCTATTGAAGAGGGCGGAGGAAAAGGGAATCAAGATAATAGATTGCACTTGCTCAAGGGTGAGGAGGGCGCAGATGACGGCTTTGAAGCTATACAGGGAAGGGAGGGAAGTGATTGTATTCGGGGATAAGGAGCACCCCGAAGTACAGGCAATGCTTGGATATGTTGAGGGGAAAGGGTTGGTTATAGAGAATGAGGAGGAGGCGGAGGAATTGCCTTCCTTTGAGAGGGCGGGTTTCCTCTGTCAAACGACTAAAGGCGGGGAGAAATTCCTATCTATTGCGAGGATATTGGAAGGAAAGATAAAGGATTTCAGATTTGAGGATACATCCTGCCCGGAGGTGGAGAGGCGGAAGATTGTTTCAAGGGAGATAGCGAAGGAGGTGGATGTGATGGTCATAGTGGGAGGAAGAAGGAGCGCCAATACGAGAAGATTGAAGGAAGCCTGTGAGGAGGTGGGTATAGAGAGTTATATCGTTGAGAAGGGAGAGGATTTGAGGGAGGAATGGTTTAAGGGAGGGAAGAGGATAGGTATAACCGCTGGGCTTTCCACACCCCTCTGGGAAATCGAGGCAGTGGAGCGGGAAATCAGGAAGATATTGAAAAGGATGGGAAAGGATGTAAAGGAAACTTAAGGGGAAAATAAAAAGGGATGTTTCGTTTTTCGCTTATTCAATAAGATAATATCACCACTTGGATAATATGAAATTGTCAAAGAATGAACAATTTCAAAAAGATATTGGACTTGCTAAAAAGAAAGGGGATTTTCGTTTGTCGTAAGTGTGAGGCATCCCTTGATAAGCCTCACACTTTCTTTTTATGAACCCTCCTTGACTTGTCATTGCGAGGCTTTCCGAAGGAAAGCCGTGGCAATCTCGTATTTGCCCACCATTTCTGTCATTGCGAGGGCTCTCCTACGGAGAGCCCGTGGCAATCTAAATCCTTTTAAAATTGTATGCATTCAAAAAACGAGATTGCCACGCCTTCTGCTCCGCAGAAGGCTCGCAATGACAAAAAAGGTGAAGGATTACTTCGTCCCTTCGCTCCTCGCATCTATGGGTATAGGTTTTTAATAATTTTTTGCTCACCCCGCTCTTATGGGATCTTCCAAATATCTCCAAATTATAAAATTCATTTTTGGACCTACACGATACCTCCTTTTTCCTCCGCAATCAGGAAATAATTAGATTTTATTTTCCAATCTCTATTTCTCCCCTTCATCCCTCCTCCGTTTCCAAAACCTATACCCATGCCAGCAATGACAGAGTGGTCGTTTCTCGCAGTGAGTTGGTTTGTCCTTGCGAGCCCGCCAAAAGCGGGCGTGGCAATCTCTTCTTTTGCCCCTCGCAGTGAGGGAGTCTTAAATGTTATGGAATTATACAAAAGATTGACTAACCAAAATGATAAACTTACAATTTATAAGGATGATTAAAAAACTGCTATTTTTATTCGCCTTAATATCTGTTATTCTCTTCCTTTTCAATGGCTGTTCAAAGGCGCCCGAAGGGGAAGCCCTGGGGAAGATAAGGGAGGCGATAGGTTTATTCATCCAATTCGGCACCCCAACGGATAGGGCTATCTCCCTTCTTGAAGAGGGAGCGCAAAGGATAAAGGAGCCATTCGTTGAGGAAACACTCGCGCTTTTCTACCTCGCTCAACATCCCCCACAATGGGAGAAAGCGATTCCCCATCTTGAGAAAAGCAAGACGAAATTCAGCCAAATCCTTCTCGCTGAAGCGAGGATGAGGGAGGGGAAATGGAGTGAAGCGAGCGAATATCTGAAAAACAAGGACCCTCTCTCCCTTTTCCTTTCAGCCTATTGCCATCTAAAACAGGGGAAATCGGAGGAAGCAGTGAATAAATTGAAGGAAGCAGGCGGAAGCGAGGAGAGGATTCCCCAGCCGCTGGTCTTCTCCGCCCTTGGGCAATCTCAACCCCTTGCCTGCGCCGGTCTGCGAAACTCCGCACTCCGCTGGATATGGGATAACTTGGAGAAAATGGGAAAGGAAATTAGCGAAAGAACAGGTGATAAAGAATCCATCCTTAAAATCGGCGAGAAATTAGCGGATTATTCCTTAGTGAGACCAGAATATGTTGCTTCTCTCTCCCTTCTGAAGATGGGGTTAAACGATAAAGATAGAGAGAAATTGGAGAGGGAAAAGGAGATTTATCTGAAGGAGGCGGAGAGGTTGGAGGCGGAGACGATGGGCAGTTTATATCGTCTAACTCGCCTCCTCATCTTCGTCACTTTTCTCGGCTTAATCCTCGTTGGGATTGGAATGATTATGCTTATGGTGGGTTTGGTGAAGGGCAGAGGGCACCCTCTATGGAGGAGAGGTTTGATATCAGCGGGAATTGGTTTCGGTCTATGGGTCTTTTTGATGCTTCTCTTCTATCCGATGCCCTTCGGTGGCATTGTGCAGGGATATGTGGGGAGAAAATTTTATAGGGAACAGCATCGCCTTATAAAGGACAATTTCGCCAAGCTATCAAAAGAATTGACAGTGCCATCACTCAAGGAGTGATTCCTATGTTGAAACCGCCCTTTCTTCTCCTTATCTTCTCTCTCATACTCGCTTCTGGATTAGCAAATAACAGGGAATTTTCCCTTTTGGAAAATTCCAAGGAGATAATCTTCTCCAACTCAAAGGTCGCTCTCCATTTCTCAAAGGAAAGCGGTTTCCTAAATTCTATTATCTATCTTCCCCTCAAGCTTCAAATCCTCGGCTATGGAAAAGGGACATCTTCCCTTGATATCCAAGTGGAAGGTGAGTGGCTCGTTGAGAAACAAGCTCTCAAGGAGGCTGTTAAAGATAAATGTTTTTCCCTTGAAGGCACCTGGAAATTCGCCATAGACCCCGAGAATAAAGGGGAAAAAGAGGGATGGCATTTGCCATCGTTTGACGATAGCAAGTGGGCGGACTTCCCCGCTCCCGCGATGTGGGAGGATTTGGGCTACACGCAGGTCTATCCCCATTCCCCTTCACCCGATTGGAAACCCTATAATGGCTACGCCTTCCTAAGAAAGAAAATATCCATTCCCGAGGAATGGAAGGGGAAGGATTTATTGCTCTATATAGGAGCGGTGGACGATTTCGATTGGGTCTACTTCAACGGGGAGCTCATCGGCAAGACGGGTGAGGAGACGCAAAACTGGTGGGAAAAGCCCCGTATTTACGCCATACCTCAAAGGCTTATTAAATGGGGAGGGGAGAATGTCATCTCTATAAGAATTTATGATAGGGGCGGAGAAGGAGGATTAAGAGGACCGCTGTTCATAATAAAGAAAGAGGATTGGGAAAGCTTGGGGAACCCAATAAAATTGCTGAATTATGAATTGAAAGAGGAGAAGAACGGCAAAAGATTGGTTATAAGAAGCAAAGTGGGCGATTGGGTAATTGAAAGCAGTTATCTCCTCTTGCCGAAAAACGATGTGATTCTGAGGGATGGAGGGATAATTTATGAAGGGAAAGAGAAGCCCCATATAAGCAATCTTCGTTTTTCTTTGTCGGGAATAAGGATAGGTGATAAAAGCAATTGTTGGTTTATGATTCCCTCAAATTTCCCTCCCTTGAGATATAAATTTGAGAAGGAGGGAAGAATTGTAAACGACGATAATTCCTGGTCGGGAAACCGTTGCGTTATAATGAGGAACGAGAAGCTCAATTTAAGCTTCCTCAGCCTATTTTATTCGGAAACCGAAGGAGCGAGCAGTTATGTCTTGGAGGGGAAGGAGGGGATAGATGTCGTTCATACCCTATCCGCTGCGGATGTTATGGAGAAGAGGAGGGAGTTAGCCGGTGGAACGCAAATCATAAGGATTGTTCAGGGAGATTTAGGCGAGGCATTGAGGAAGGAGCAGGAGGTTTACGATATAATCGGTTTGAAACCTCCACAGGATAGACCGGAGTGGGCGAGAAAAGCCATCATCTATTCAGCCTATCCGGGAGGGACGATGGATAGCGGGCTTCAGGATGTGGGTGGGTTTGATAACTTCTCAAATTATCTACCCCATTTGGCGGATTTGGGCTTCAATGTCCTTTGGCTCCTTCCCGTTTATCCCGGTCTATACGGACCAACTGATTACTACAAGATAGAAGATGCCCTCGGTGGGGAAAAGCCGGCGAGGAGGTTCGTTCAAAGGGCACATAGCTTGGGGATAAAGGTTTTGTTTGATTTGATTCCCCATGGTCCGAGAGAGGAATCGGGATTGCTTGAGAAGCTTCCCGAAGCGGTATCAAGGGATGAGAAGGGGAATGTGCTTTATTGGTGGGGGTGTCTTTCCTGCGATTATGCGAGCGATGTATGGCAGAGATATATGGCTGAGCACGCCACTTACTGGGTGAGGGAATTGGATATTGATGGATACAGGGTTGATTGCGCGGGTGGAGGACCGGCGAATTGGGACCCGAATTCTTCCCATCGCCCCACGCTATCGGGGCTTTGGGGAGGGCTGCAGATATTGGCGAAGGCAAGGGAGGAGATGAGAAAATACAAGAAGGAGGTTATGCTCCTTCCCGAAGCCACTGGTCCCTGGTTCTTCCGCTACAGCGATGTGGTATATGATTTCCCCTTCCTTTTCCTTTGCCAGACTTACTCTCAACATAAAAGAGAGGATTTCATAAGATGGCTTCAGGAATGGCTGGAGTATGAGAAGTATGCCTATCCAAAAGGGGCAACTCTGATGAGATTCGTGGAAAGCCACGACACAGTGAGATTCGCCGGTATGAATGGGAACGGGAGCTTCAACGCCTTTCTAGCCCTCTGCGCCCTGATAGAGGGAGCCCCGATGGTCTATCACGATGGCGATGTGGGACGCGGTCCATTCCTGAAGCATTTATATGCGATTAGAAGAAGCTTTGATGAGCTATCGGTCGGGGAAGCGCATTATCTCGCGGTTGAATCCGATATGAAGGACATCTTCACCTGCCTCAGGACCTACAAGGATAAATCGGCTATCGTGGCGATAAATATGAGCGGGAAGGATGAAAATGTCAAGCTTTCCGTGCCGAAGCATTTGGTCAACGCTTCAGGGAAAATCTATCTCTACGAGGCTTTTGAGGGGAAGGAGGTCAAGGGCGAGATAAGAGGAGATAAATTGGTGATGAATTTGACCATAAAAGCGTATTCACCGGCGATTGTTTTGGTTAGGAACAGAAAAGAAGCATTATCAATTGAGGGATTGCCCCTTCCCATATTGGGGAGGAAAGAGAAAATTGGAAGGGCGCCATCAATAGAGGAAAGGGAGGGAGAGCTGAGGGTTGAGAACGGACTATACGAGGTGGTTATAGATGGCAAGACGGGGCTTTTAAAACATCTCTCGCTGAAGAATGGAGAGAATTGGCTTGAGAAAATGGAGTGGGAGGAAGGAAAAAGGAGAATGGGGATGGGTGAGCTTTTCAAGGCGAGCGAACTGAAGACAACGGTTAAACAAGAGAGAAGCGGAGACGAATTAGTTTTGAGATTTGAAGGCGAGACGGAATGGGCAAATTACGAAATCCGATATCGCTTCAGCAAAAGCGATAAAATAGACCTTAAGTTCAGCTTCTCGCCCAAGAAAGATATAGGTATGGTTAAGGGAGAGCTATGGCAGTGGTTCAAATTGAGGGGAGTTGACCATTGGATGGCGAATTCCTTTGAGGGAATTTGCTATGACGATTTCTTCATTCGCCACCCGAAGGAGGGAGAGACGGGGCGATGGAGATATTGGCATACGCCTTACCTCTACGATGCCCTGAGATGTCCCTTAAACCCTTATTCTCCCTTCCTCTGTGCATTTAGAAAAGACGAATATCTCCTTCTACTCCTGCCGCCTTTTCCAAATCTTCCGGAGAATCTCTATATCAGGGAGAGAATTGAAGACCTCGGATTTCATTTCCTCCTCGCTATGGCTGATGGAAAGAGGGGATGGAAGATGGCGCCAGGCGAGAAATACGAGCTTGATTATTCTATTTTCCTTGGAAAAGGAGAACTCTCAATTTATAGGGAGAGAGAAAATCTCCTCCCCAAGATGGAATGCGATGGAGCCGATTACATAGTTGAGACGAAGAATTACAGGGCTACGGTAACGAGAAGAAGCGGGAATCTGAAAAGCCTCTTTTTCAAAGGTCAGAGCTTGTTGCAGGGAGGCGAGATTTACTCGGATAAGGGGGTATATGGGGAGTTCTATGATTCGCTGGGCAATGCTTTTCCCCTCATCGGTACCTCCAACAATGACCCAGAAGCAGAAATAAGATTCTTGAGGACGGGCGAATCCTTGTCCATAGCGGTTCACAGCTTCTTGAGGGAAGCCAATAGCGGCTGGAACAATTTTGCTCGCCCACCAGTGGAATATGAAGCTATTTATGAATTCTCCGATTCCTCCCCTTACATAAAAACAAGCGTTCGGGTTCGCCCCTTCGTTGAAAAGGAAGCCGTCGCCTTCCTCGCCCAGAGATTGAACTTCCAAGGCGTAATATCCTGCACAGTCAATGGAGAGGAAATCCCTCTATCTCAAACGGGAAGGGTCTGGGAAAGCAGAAACACTAAATTAGATAAGGTTAATCTGGAGCTCGTGGGAAGAGATGAGAAAGTGGAGATAAGAAATGTTGAGATTCCCAACGGTTCAAATCTCTTCATCTATAATTCAGGAGAGGGTAATATCACTCTATTCTTCCCATTTCTTGATGGAGAGGCGAAAATTCAGCCGAGATGGTGGAAGTTAAGCTATGAGATAGGAGTGAAGGGGAGATGAGGAAGCTTTTTCCCTTCATCCTCATAGCAGTTCTCTCCTTTGCTCAAAGAGTATGGGTCAAAAGGGGAGAGACCGAGGTCTCTCTGGGAAACGGATATTTCTCCCTTCATCTTTCAAGGGAGAGAGGATGGTTAGCGGATAGGCTTGAGGATAGGGAAGCGGGTGTTATATTCGCGGATTTTCAAATTTATACCGATTGGGGCATTTATGAGAGGGGATATGTGGGGAGCAGGGAGGAGAAGGAGGGAAGATTGGAGATTGAGGAAAGGGAAGATAGCATAAAAGCGATAGCGGAAGGGGAATTAAAGAGAGCGGGAGGAACGATTTCCGAGCCAATCAGCTATAAGGTCATATATAAAATTGGCGAGAAGAGGGAGCTTGAGGTGGAAGTGGAGCTGAGGACGAAAGGGAAGAGGAAGGTTTCCGCTTTCTTGGCTCAGCTTTTCACCGTTCCCTCCGTTCGGCAGTGGTTGGTGCAGGGATTGGATGGGATGATAAGCGAGAATATGGGCAATGTAGTGGGGAGATGTTGGGAATCGCGTTTAGAGCCGTTGAATTTGGATAATCCTTTCATAATCCTTCTGAGGGAGAAAGGAATCGTGAGGATAGAGGGGATAAAATCCAATCCAAAGGCTCAAAATATCTTCCTTTTCGATGGAAGCGGAGGCAATTTGGTTTTCTTTCTCGGATTTATGGATGGGGATGCGGTTGAGCTCCCTTCAGAATTTAAAGCGAGTTATTTGATAAAATGGGAATAAGAAATCTTTACTCAAGCTCCTGAATATCAAGGAACCATTTCAAATTCCTATCATATTCAAGCGCCTCTTTGAGAATCTGTCTCGCTTTATTGAGTGAAGTTGTGGGGATGACCAAGAGATATCGGTGAACTCCTCCCCTTTTGGGATAAAGGGAAGGGAAAGGAGGGAGGCAATGGAAGTTGTTTTTTAAAAGGTGCTGATGTAAGCCATTCGCTTTCTCAAGCGCCCTGCTTTCCTCCTTTTCGGAGATGACAAATGTAAGGATATGCCCGAAAGGAGGGAAATTCCTCTCTCTTCTTGCCTCGCTTTCCAACTCAAGATATTCAATCGGTTCGTAGGAGAAGAGAGGATTCTCCGGTTGATTTGTGTGGATTATCAGCTTCTTGCTCTCTTTTCTCAGGGTGAAAATTAATCTATAAACCCTCTCATATTGGGAGAAGTTGGGGAAACGAAGGAGGGAATCTATATCAAATATGCAGGATAGCGTCGGTTTTATCAGGTCAACCCAAGGGACGATAGCCTTCGTAGCGACGATGATATCCGCATCCCAGAAGGGTTGGCTTGGCGTCTCGCTTGAGAGGGTTGCGACTCTCGCCGAAGGAAACAATCTCTTTACCGAAGAGGCAAGCCTTTGAATCCCCATTCCCCTTGCTGATATTTTGTAGCTTCCGCAATTTGGACAGACATCGGGAGCGGGGGAGAGATTTCCGCAGAGATGGCAGAAGAGAAAGCGCTTTTTCTGAACTCCGACCTCACATAAAATAAGGGGAACATTGCAGGAGGGACAGAGAAACGAATTACCGCAATCCCGACAAGATAGATAATACAATCCCTTCCTGTTCACAACTAAAACCACTTTCCCATTCCCCTTTAGGGCTTTATCTATCTCCTCCCTCGTCTTAGGAGGTATGATATGCCTTGTCCCTTTCGCATCTGTGATTTCCATCTCCCCTAACTGAAATGGCAATTTCTTGAGGGGGATTCCTTTCTTCGCTAAATTGAAGCGGGGCAGGGAGGGGAGGTCGGAACCATAAATGAGCCTCACTCCCTCCTGAACCATCCTTTGATAAGCGACATTTCCCGCATCATAGGATGGAGGTTCCTTGCGGATTAAGGAGGATTCGCCATCCCCTTCAACGATTATCAGCTTCACATTGGGAAGGGGAGCGAAAAGAGCGGAGCGATTTCCCACTACGAGGGTTGAATGGAAGCTCATCGCGAGGAATTGCCAAAAATAATACCTTTGGGATAGGGGAATCCTTCTGTGATAGATATATGTGTTTTTCACGAATTTGCTTAAAGCTTTCCCCGCCCATTCCGCGGAGGCGGAATCGGGCATTACCAATATGGCATTTCCTCCCGTGCTTACTATCTTTAAAATAGCCCCTAAATAAAGCGCCAATCTTTTCGTTCTATCTCCTCCCCATAGTATCGTGACTTTGGAAGAGCTGTTGAAGGGAATAGGGGATATTTTGGGAATAGGTGGAAGGGGAAAGGTTTTTGGACTTCCCCTTTCCTTGAATTTCACCTCAATTTTTGGAATGAGGATTTGGGAGTTTATGAGGGCTACGATTTTCTGCCGCGCATTATAAGTGGGATATACTTTCAAGGTTGTATAGGATACTCCTCCCTCCGCTTCCCTCACCATCTCCCTTCTCACTTTTCCCCTAACTTGTTGGTAATCAACATTCGGGTAAAGGTAAACGGAGGGAATCGCATTGAGGACTTCTGGAACTATGGTTTGAAAGGAATCCTGAAGTGAGGAAAGATATTCGTTTGAGAGCCAATGCGCTAAAGATAGGAGATGAGGAGGAAGCGGTGGGATGGGCAAGAAGTAAATGACTGGCTCCTTTCCCTTTTCCTCTCCTCTTCCAACAACGCAGCCTATCCTCAGTCTCCCTCCTACCTCCAAAACCACGAAAGCTCCCAGTTTGATGTTCTTCAAATGGGAGGGAAGGGAATAGGTGAGAGGTTCTTCTATTTCCCCCGCTATCTTTCCCACTATAATCTTTACGCTTTCTCCCAAATCCTTCATAAAGGTTTTTATTTCTCTTTTAGGAGGCTTTCAATCTCTTCCAAGAGGCGAATTGCGAGTTCCCTCTTGCTGAATGTTTTGGGTTGAGTTGGTTTTTCATCCTTTCTTATTATGCTGGCGAAGAGGTCCTTCTCGCCGAAACCATATTCGTTTGGAGAGATGAGGTTGGCGACGATTATATCAAGATTCTTCTTCTCCATCTTCTCAAGCGCATTCTCTATCAAGTTATCCGTTTCAGCGGCGAAGCCGACGAGGATTTTATCACCCTTCCTTTTCCCCAATTCAAGGAGCACATCGGGAGTGGGAGTGAGCCTGAGGACGAGCTGCTCTTTTTTCTTAATCTTTTGCTCTTCTCTTCTTTCCGGTTTGAAATCCGAAACAGCGGCAGTAGCGATGACGACATCAACATCCTTAAAATGCTCCAAAGCGGAGGAAAGCATCTCGTCAGCGGTCTCCACTCTTATAAACTTGCATCCCGAAGGGGGAGTGAGATTCGTCGGACCGGATATCAAGATGACCTCCGCTCCCCTCTTTATAGCTTCCTCAGCAAGGGTATATCCCATAATTCCTGAGGAGGGATTGGAGATGAAGCGGATAGGGTCAATATATTCCCTCGTCGGTCCAGCGGTTATCAATATCTTTACACCTTTCAAAGGTAGAATTGGATTGAGGATTTCCTTCACCACCCCAACGATTTTCTCCAGGGAGGCTAAACGCCCCTTTCCTATACCACCCGATGCTAATTCTCCCTCTTCCGGCTCTATAATATGATAGCCCAAACCTTTGAGTTTTTTGAGGTTCTCTTGGACGATGGGATTTGACCACATTTGGCTATGCATAGCGGGCGCGATGACTATTGGGCAATTCACGGAAAGGGCGGTGGTGGTGAGGAGGTCATCTGCTATCCCTGAGGCTATCTTTCCGATTATGTTAGCTGTGGCAGGAGCAATGAGGAAAAGTTCTGCGAAATCGGCGAGGGAGATGTGTTCAATCTCCCAGCGTTGAGGGTCGGAGAAGAGGGAGTAGTAAGCGGGATGACGGGAAAGGGTGCTGAAAGTGAGGGGCGAGACGAATTTCGTTGCCGATTTCGTCATAACGACCCTCACTTCTGCTCCTTCTCTTTGTAGCATACGAAGGAGTTCCACCGCCTTATAAACCGCTATGCCTCCGCTCACTCCCAACAATATTCTTCTATCCTTAAGAGCCAATTTCCTTCTCCTCCTGTTTACGCTTGATGAGTTCATAGAGCTTCTGAAGGGTTTCCTCAAGGTCGTTATTAACGAGCACGAATTGATAATTCTTTGACATTTCCATTTCCCTTGAGGCGATTTGAAGCCTTCTTTTTATCTCCTCCTCCGGCGAGCCCCGTTTCCTCATCCTCTCCCCAAGAACTTCCAAGGAGGGAGGGGCAATGAATATGAGAATTGCCTCGGGGAAGAGCTCCTTAACCCTCATCGCTCCCTGAACATCTATCTTCAAGATAACATCCTCCCCTTCTTGAAGTTTCTTTTCCACGAAATCCTTTGGAGTGGCATAGAGATTTCCCCCTACTTCCGCCCATTCAAGGAAGGCGTTATTTTTCTTTAGCTCTTCAAACTCTGCGAGGCTTATGAATTTATAATCCACTCCATCCACTTCGCCCGGTCGAGGTGGACGAGTTGTATAGGTGACGCATTTAGTAATCTTGAGGTCTGTTTTGAGGAGTTCCCTGAGGAGGGTGTCTTTCCCTACGCCTGAAGGACCGGATAAGACGAAGAGGAGCCCTTTTTTCAATCCCTTTATTCCCCCATTTCCTCGGGTTGAGCTTCCACGGGCTTTTTCTCCAAGGGCGGCAAAGCGAGCTCCTCCAGCCTCCGGGCGAGAGCCATCGGAGAGAGGGAGGAAAGGACAATGGTGCCATCGTCCATAAAGATAGCGCTTCTCGTTCTTTTCCCCTTTGCGGCATTCAGCAAATTTCCTCTTTTCCTCGCCTCCTGAATGAGCTGCTTGACGGGAGAGGAGAAGGGGTCAACTACCGCTATTATCCTTTGGGCGATGACGAAATTACCAAACCCTATGTTGAGCGGCGTAGTCCCTTTCATCTAAATCACTCCTTTGATAATAATCAATAAATTGAATAGCCAGAGGGGGCGAAGAGGAAGACCTTTGTGCCTATTTTTTCGTGGCTTCCTCTTATCCCAAAGGCTACCCCACTCAAAAAATCCACCACCCTTCTCGCGGTTTCATCGTTTGCCTTCTCCAAATTAACGATAACTATGTAGCCTTGCCTCAATCTGATCGCTGCTTCCTCTATCTCCTCCTCGAAATTGACTATTTCCTTTCTATAAATGGGGACATCCTTGCGAGAGTAAAGTCGGAGCGACCATCTCTTCTTGGGCGTTGGATAATCATCAAGTGAAGGCTCTTCAAAACCATCCTCCTCTTCCTTCGCCGAGCCGGAAAAGAACCTGACTATCCTGGAGAAAAAACCATCCCTTTCCTCATAATCTTGCATAAAATCTACCTCCTTTCCCCAAAGATGGCTGTGCCTAACCTAACGAGGTTAGAACCTTCCTCTATGGCGACATCATAATCGGCAGACATCCCCATAGAGAGGATTTGCATATCCATATTCCCTGCGGATTTGAATCTCCCCTTCGCCTCCTCAAAAAGCTCCCTCATCTTGGCGAAGTAGGGACGCATCTTCTCCTTATCCAAAGGTGGTCCCATTGTCATAAGCCCAAGCACCCTTATCCCTTGAAGCTCGCTTAATTGCTCAAGGAAGCTGAAAAGCTCTTGCGGTTTGACGCCGAATTTGCTTGGCTCTTCCCCTATATTCACCTCAACGAGGACGGGGAAAACCTCTCCCTTTGCCCTTGCTCTTTTATCTATCTCAATGGCGAGTGGGAGGGAATCAACGGTTTGAATCAAATGAAAGAGCTCCAAGGCTTTCTTCACCTTATTGGTCTGCAGATGTCCTATGAAGTGCCATTGAACATCATTGAGGAGCGTTCCAAGCTCCTCCTTCCTTTTGATTGCCTCTTGAACATAATTATCTCCGATAACCCTCACCCCTTCCTCTATCGCTTCCCTTACTCTTTCGTTATCGACACCCTTGCAAGCAGCGAGCAAGATTATATCCTCGGCTTTCCTTCCGCTTTTTTCCGCTGCCTTGCCAATTCTATCCCTTATGATTTCCAGCCTCTCCCTTATACTCATTTTCCTCAACGGTTGAACGGTGGCTGGAGGCGAGTTGGAGGAGCTGTCCAGTAACCATATAATGCACCCTCTCCCCCACATTGACGATATGGTCGGCGCAGCGTTCAAGATAGCGGGCAACGAAGAGGAAGTAAGTGGATTGGTAGATTAGATTGGGGTCCTTGCGCATATAGTCAAGGAGTTCATCAAAGAGGTTCTTATAGAGTTGGTCTATTTCGTCGTCCTCCTCGCAGACCTTCTGAGCCAGTTCCAAATCCCTCTCAACGAATGCTTTTAGAGCCTCTTCAATCATCGTGTCCACTATCTGCGCCATCTGGGAGATGATATCCAGTGGCTTGAAGTATTTTTCCCCGGATAGTCTTATCGCGGTCTTGGCGATATCCACTGAATAATCTCCCACTCTCTCTATGTCGGCAATCGCCTTTAGAACCGTTCCGATTACCCTGAGGTCGCTCGCCATAGGCTGTTGTAGGGCGATAAGGCGCATACATTTCGTTTCGATATTGATATCCATTGCATCGGCAATATCGTCATCCGCTACGACCTCCTCAGCGAGGGCGACATCCTGCTCTATCAGAGCCTTTATAGCCTTCTGTAGCATCCTGCGCACGAAATTGCCCATCTCCACCAAATTCTCCTGTAAACTATTCAATTGTGTCTCAAAAGAGCGTCTAACCTCCATTCTTATCCCTTCCTTCTTTATCCAAATCTTCCTGTTATATAATCCTCAGTTAATTTATTTTGAGGATGCTCAAAGATGTCAGCAGTGGGTCCGAACTCTATGAGCTCGCCCTTGTAAATGAAGCCAGTGAAATCCGAAACCCTCGCTGCTTCCTGCATATTGTGTGTTACAATAACAATTGTATATTTTTCTTTCAATTCCTGCATCAATTCTTCTATTTTCAGGGTTGAGATGGGGTCCAAAGCGGAGGCAGGCTCATCCATAAGGATAACCTCAGGCTCAACGGCGAGACAGCGGGCAATGCAAAGCCTCTGCTGCTGACCACCGGATAGTTCAAGTGCGGATTTGTGCAATTTATCCTTGACCTCATCCCAAAGAGCTGCTTGGCGAAGGGCGTTCTCCACTATCTCCTCTAACTTTTTCTTCTTGTGCAATCCGTGTATGCGAGGACCATAGGCTACATTCTCAAATATAGAGAGGGGAAAGGGATTGGGCTTCTGGAAAACCATCCCAACCCTTCTCCTCAAGTTTGCCACATCTATGTTGGAATTGTAGATATCCACTCCATCTATAAGGACTTTCCCCTCCACTCTCGCTCCCTCAAGGATATCGTTCATTCTATTGAAAAGACGGAGGAAGGTGGATTTACCGCAACCAGAGGGACCAATTATTGCGGTGATCCTGTTGGCGGGTATTTTAATAGAAATATTCTTCAGGACCTTATTATCGCCGTAATAAAAATTTACATTTTGTGTTTCCAATTTAGTGTAATTATTCATAAGCCTCTTATATATATTATAAAATGTGGAAAAGTTTTTATCAAATAAAAGAGATTGCGAGGCTTCCCTTCGGGAAGCCTCGAATGACAATCCCTCCATTGTCATTACGAGGAGGGAAGCGACATCACCCTTTTGTCATTGCGAGCCTGAACGCCAAAGGCGTTCAGGCGTGGCAAACCCATTTTATGTATCGGTTCCGCTAATCCTTCCTTTTCAAAAATACGAGTTTGGCTTTCGCCAACGCAGTTCACAAACCTTTAGGTTTGTGAACCGAGATTGGCTTTCGCCAACACACTTTGCAAACCGAGATTGCCACTCCTTCTGCTTCGCAGAAGGAGTGGCAATGACAGAGAGGGGGAGATTGCGAGGGCTTTCCAAAGGAAAGCCCTCGCATCTATGGGTATAGGTTTTTAATAAGTGATTGGGTTCCTCCACTCTTAAGTGACCACCCTATAGCCCAAATTATAAAATTCAATTTTTTAACATACACTATCCTTTTTTCTCTCCCTCAATTAGAAAAGGTTTTAATTTTATTCCTAATCTCTCTTTTTACTATTCATCCCTTCTCTGTTTCCAAAACCTTTGCCAATGCCAGCAATGAGAGGGGAATTATTATTCTAAGCGAAGAAACTTTTTACATCTTTTATGTATCAAATATAATGAATTTAAAAATTTGAAAAGGGGAAAGGATATTTATGGACTGGAAATTCGGTCTTATATCTTTAATCGGTCTCTTCGGTATCATTTATTCTCTTCTCTCAAGCAGGGGAAAAGAGAAAGAGCCTCCTTTTCCTCTTTCCCTTCACCTCAAAGCCCTCGCCTTCGCCGTTCCCTTGCTCCTTCTTCTATATTTCTTCCTCAAGCCGCCTTTCTCCACAGATGGTGCTATTCCGCCCAAGGGATATGGCATCGGCATCCTTCTCGGCGGAATCGCGAGCTTCGCCCTCCTATCCGCCCTTCGCCTCCCTTCCTCATCTCGCCTGATTGCCTCTCTTAGCACAATCCTCATCTTCGCCACCGCCCTCTACCTCCTCCCCTATGACCTCTCCTTCCTCTCCTTTGGTTTCATCCTCGCCCTCTCCCTTTTTCTCTTTCTCTTCTCCTCTTTAAAAGAAAACCTTCAAGATGATTTGCTCTTCCTCTCCAATCTCTCCCTCATTCTCATCCTATCCCTTATCTTCGGTGTCTATCACCGTGATATGAGCGAGAAGAAGCTTCCCGAATTCCTCTGGTTCCTTCTCCCTCTATCCCTTTCCGCCATCTCAATTCTTTCCTATTTCCTCCCTCTCAAACGGGCAAGCGCATTTTCCATTATCCAAATCCTCTTCTTTTACCTCATCTTTTCCTTCGCTCTCGCATACTTTTACCTCCAATATCTGGTTCCCTTTTACATAATCGCTGGAGGAGCTGTAACTGGAGCGATTTTCCTTTCGCTCATTCTCTCTCAAAATATAAGAAATTCCTCCCTCCAAACGATTTCCGTCCTTCTCCTCCTTGGTCTTTTAGCCCTTTCCTTCCGATTCCTCCGCGCCTATGGGGTCTGCCTCTCCGCCCTCTCCTTCCTTCCCTTCGCCTCCCTCGTCTTCTTAAAAGATGACCCCTCCCAAAAGAAATATCTCAACCTCTTCCTTTTCCCCATCTCCTTCCTCCTCATCTTCCGCCTCTTCTATCAATTGTTTTCCTCCTCTCGCTCCGCTACCTCTCCCACCCTTTATGATTTCTTTCCCCTCATCGGACTAATCGCCGGCGCCCTCCTCCTACTCTTCCTCTCCCATAAAAGGTCATCTCGGTCTTCATTCCTCTTAATTTCCCTTCTCTCCCTCATCATCTTCTCCTTCTTGGTTTGCGTTTACGGTCTCAACACAGCCATCGGCATCTTCGCCGGCTTCCTTCTCGCCTCATTTCTCCTCTTTTTCCTCCAAGATAGCGAGCCCTCCTCTCTCTTTATCTTTTTCCTACTACTCGCCCTCCTTCTCACACCAAAGCTCTCCCCTCTCTCTTTTCAGCTAAAACGCCTTCATAAATTCTACATAACCTTGGGTGCCGTCCCCATATCCATTCTCATCCTCTATCTTCTTTACCGCAGGGAGGAGAGAGGGAGATGAGAAGGGCGTTTCCCCTCCTTAGCATATCACTCATCTGGATAGGAATCCTTTTCGCCCTATTTCTTAAAACGGAGACTCCCGTCGGCTCTGTGGAGGGAATAGTCATAGCTGGAGAGAACGGCAAGCCCATCCCCTATGCGGAGGTTATTTTCACAAGTATAGGAAAGGAGGAGATGAAGTCTTGGAGAGTTGAAACGGACGAGAACGGTCATTTTCTCTTGAGAGGACTTCCTGTGGGTTTGTACGATATCTCCTGCAGTTCAAGCGCCCATTATCTAACTTACGGACAAAGGCAAGTGAAAATTCTCGAGGGAAGGACCTCACATCTTTCCCTCCAATTAGAGCGGACGGTCAACAACATATCGCTCTGGACGGAGAAACCCGTGTATGCCTCAAATAAGAGGGTGAGGATTTGGGCGCATGGTTATGCCCCGGAGGATAAACTTCATTTCGCCCTCTATCGTATGGATTTGGAAAAGCTCTCAACGGATGAGCTTTTCCAGCTCGGTAAATACATCTATCCCTATCGCCAGCCGGGAATCCTTCCCAAGATGGAGATTCCCAGCACAAAAGCCCTATATTGGGATGAGAAAATAGAGAGGGATGAGGAGGATACATTTTATTATCAGAAGAAGCTGCCGCTTCTTGAGGATGGACTCTACAAGCTGGAGGTATCATCTGGTGGTATAAAAGCCAGCACCTTCTTCCACATAACTTCCTTTTCCCTTCTTCTCAAGCAGGATGGGGAGAGGATGCTTTTATGGGCGACGGATTTGCGAGATGGCAAACCGATTGGCGGTGTGCAATTGTTGATAAAGGGGAAAAGGGGAGAGGCAAAGGGGGAGACGAATGCCCAAGGTATCTGGGAGGGGAAAGTTGTTGGTTCCTGCAAAATCGTGGGAAAAATCGGTTCCTCTTATGCGTTTTTGAATGTTGAGGACTACGAAGCACCTCCTCCGGTGGGAGCAAGCTATAAGATTTACACCTACACAGAAAGACCGATTTATCGTCCCGGTCAAACCGTTTTCTTCAAATGCATAATGAGGAAATACGAAAATGAGAGATATTCCATCCCCAAGCCCTTGAAGATATTGGTGGATGTGAAGGATGAGGAAGATAATCTCCTATTTTCAACCAGTCTGATGACGAACAACTTCGGCAGTTGCTATAGCTCCTTCAAGATCCCTCCCACAGCGAAACCGGGAATTTTCAATATTTTCGTCTCCGCGCCCGAGGTGAAGGCTTATGCCATTCGTCCCTTCACCGTCTCAATATACAGAAAGCCGGAGTTTGAGGTGGAGGTTAAGCCCTCAAAGGGCAGATATAGATTTGGGGAGAGGGCGAGGATAGAGGTTCAATCGAGATATCTCTTCGGCGTTCCCGTAGCCTATGCCACCGTTGATTACGATGTCTATTGCTCTCCAACCACTTCTCCTGGAGAGTTTGGGGAGGAAAGCTATGGGGAGTTCGTTAAGTCGGGAACGGTGGAAACGGATAACGAGGGCAAGGCGACAATCATCATTCCATTGAAGGAAGAGCCCAAGCTTTTGAGGGAATACAACTATTCAGTGGATGTAACCGTAACCGATCAAAGCGAGAGAACCGTCTCCGCGAGCACATCCTTCACGGTCGCCAAGAGCCCTTTCTCCCTCCACATCTCCTCCTCTAAGAGGATTGTGAAAGCCGGGGAATTGACGGATATTAAGCTTTTCTTTAAAAGCCCTCTAAAGAGAAAAAGCGAGGTAAATCTGACCCTTTACAAGCTCATCTGGAAGGGGAAGAGGATGAGAAAGGAAAGAGCTGGCGAGTGGAAGGTGGAAATGGGCAATAAGGAGAAGAAGAGCATAAAGATAAGCGCAAAAGAGGAAGGGGAATATGAGCTAACCGCAAAGGTCGGGGAAGAGATATTGGACAGGGTTTCCCTTACCGTTCTCCCTTCCCTTGAGGAGGGCGTCTACTCTCTTCCTCAGCCGATTAAATATCCACGCTTATTCACGGATAAAAGCTCTTATGATAAGGGCGAGGAAGCCTTGCAGGTTATTGATATGCCCAGCCACTGCACCGTTCTTCTGACCTATGAGGGTAAGAAGCTTTTCAAATATGAGGTCAGGGAGCTGAAGAGAGGAAGGCATCTTTTGAGGTTGCCCAATCTGGGAAGTATGGGATATAGGTTTTCGGTCAAGCTGAGCTTCATCAGGAAGGGGAGGCTCGTTGAGGAGGGAACGACCATTTTTGTCAATCGCCCTATGGCAAAGCTAAAGGTAAGCCTGGAGACGGACAAGAAGGTTTATCAGCCAAGGGAAAAAGTTCTCTGCAAGCTGAAGTTGGAGGATGATAAGGGAAGACCTTTAAGGGGAGAGATTTCCGCCGCTGTTGTAGATGAGGCAATCTTCAAATTAAAGGATGAAGATGCCGACGCGGACATAAGGTCGTTCTTCATTCCCGAGGAAGCTGAGGCTGTGATAACTCGCTGGTCAAACTACGACATCTATCTCGGTCCCGTGAGCAAGGCTTTCACGGAGAAGGAGGTTCGCCGGCGTTTTATGGACACAGCCTTCTGGCTCCCATTCCTCATAACTGACGAGAAAGGAAACGCCTCCTTCAGCTTCCAATTGCCCGATAACATAACAAGCTGGCGGATAACCGTCGTGGGCAATACGGAGAGAAGCGTCTTCGGAGCGGGCAAGTTGAATATAATAGCGAGAAAACCCCTCTTTCTGCGTCTCGGCACGCCCCCCTTCCTCAGGTATGGCGATGAGACGACGATAGCGGGGATATTGCAGAATCGAACAAACGAAACGCAGGAAGCGGAAATGGAGCTCAAGGGGAAGGGATTGGAGATTCTCTCCACGGAGGAGAGGAAGCTAAGCGTTCCCCCGAAGAAGGAGGGGAAGGAGGAATGGCGAGCGAGGGTGGGGGAGGAGGGCACTGCGACCTTAACCCTTTACGCTCTTGCTAAAAACGGATTGCGAGACGCTATGGAGCTCAGCCTGCCGATTTTCCCCTTCGGCTTACCCATAGAATACACGAAGAGCGGACAAATTGAGAGCGAGACGATTGAGGTCGTCAATGTAGATAAAGAAGCCATCCCCTCATCGGTTCTCCTCAAGATTTACCTCTCTCCCTCCATAACCTCCTCCCTTTACAGCGCACTTCAATATCTCGCTCAGTATCCCTATGGGTGCACGGAGCAGACGGTCTCCACATTCCTTCCCGATATAGCGATATATCGTTTTCTCAAGGGGACGGGCATAAGGGATGAGAAATTGGAGAAATCGCTTCCCGATATGATAATGAAGGGGATTTTCCGCCTTTATTCCCTCGCCAATCCCGATGGAGGTTGGGGGTGGATGCCGAGCGAAGCAATAGACCCTTGGGCGACAGCCTATGCCCTTTGGGGTCTCTGGGAGGCTAAGAAGGAAGGCTATCCCGTGAATCAATGGACAATGGATGTGGGAAAGCAGAGGTTGCTCCAGCTGATGAAGGACAACCTCAAAAAAGACATCGTTCCGAGACTCGCCTACTGGGAGAAGGAGAAGTGGCTCTTTTCCCTTTATATCCTGAGCCAAATGGGAGAGAATGTAGCGGTTCAGCTGGATTACTTCCTCCCCTATATCCAGGAGCTTTCCCAGAAATCCAAAGCCCTTCTCTCCCTTTCCTATTATAACTTGGGGGATTTGAAGAAGGCGGAAGCTGTGTTTAAGAGCCTATGGGAAAAGAGGGAGGAGAGCGAAGAGATATGTTTTTGGAAGGATAAGTGGGAAACAATAGAGCCGACGGCTTACGCCCTGCGTGCCCTTCTCAAGCTCCAGCCCCAAAATCCCACTGCGATTAAGATTGCAAGATATATCCTGCAAAAGAAAAGGGGTGAGGGATGGTCTTCAACCAGGGATACCGCTCAGGTAATCCTCTCACTTTTGGATTTCGCACGAATCTGGGAGCATCCCAATCCCAACTTCAGCCTAACGGTGAAAATCAACGGTGAGAAGCGGGAGGAAATAGCCTTCTCCCCAAAAGATGTGTTTTCCCCTCCGAAGGAAATCAGCCTGAGCATCAAAGATTTGAAGGTGGGAAAGAACGAGATTGGTTTCCTCAAGAGAGGGCAGGGAAAGCTCTTCTATTCAATCAAGCTGGTGCAGGTTCTTAGGAGAGAGGAGATAAAGCCCGTGAGGGGATTGGCGGGGATAGGGATTAGGAGGGTTTATAGACCACTGAGAGTCTCAACGAAGCAGGGGTTGGAATGGAAGGCGGGAAATCCGAGCGAGATATTCAAGAAGGGAAAGATGATAGAGGTGGAGGTCTCCCTGAGCGTGCCAAAGAAGGATTTACCCTCCGATTTCTTCATCCTTGAGGAGCCCTTGCCTCCCGGTTGCGAATTGATAGAGGTTGATATGGAGGAAGGAGAATTTTGGAATTACGACCAGCTTGAGGATAGATTGGCTTTCTACATCCCCTACTTGAGGAATGGAAAAAGCAAATTGAAGTATCGTTTGAGGGCCAACATCGTGGGCGATTACAGGGTTATGCCCACGGTCCTTTACAATATGTATTTCCCTCAATATAAGAGTATGGGAAACAGCAATAGGGTGAAGATAAGATGAGATTCATCCCCTGGCTTCTATTGTTTCTCTTCCTCCTCTTCGGCGTTCTTTTTTATCCCAAGGAGAGGGTGATAGCGGGATATTTCACATCCCTAAAGGGGAGGACGCCAAATCAAATCCACAATTTAAAGCTTGCTGCAGAGGCGATAGACGGCGTGATCGTTAATCCGGGGGAGATTTTCTCCTTCAATAAAAGAGTTGGACCCTGGAGCAGAGATAAGGGATATAGGAAGGCACCGGTTAGCTATACGGGATTGATGGTGCCGGCTTGGGGTGGGGGAGTTTGTCAGGTTTCCTCAACCCTCTACAATGCGGTTCTTCTTGCAGGATTGGAGATAGTGGAGAGGGGAGCGCATTATTGGGAGCCGAATTACATTCCCGCGGGAAGGGACGCCGCCGTCGCCTACGGTCAGTTAGATTTGAGATTCAGGAACAATTTTCCCAAGCCGATAAGGATAAGAGCAGAGGTCAGGGGTGAGAAGCTTTTAGTGGAGATTTTGAGCAGATATAAGCCCCCCTATAAAGTGGAGGTGATAACAAAGGAGAGGGAGATAGAGCCTCCAAGCTATGTCTTGGCGGGAGGGGAGGAGGTGTTTCCTCCGGGAAGGAGCGGATGCGAGGTGGAGGTTTATAGGATATTTCTGAGGGGAGGGGAGGAAGTGAGGAGGGAGCTGATATCAATAGACGAGTATCCCGCTTTGCCAATAGTGATAAAGACGGGCGGAAGATAAGTCCTTCCTTTCATTGCGAGGGGCGAAGCGACATCACCCTTTTGTCATTGCGAGCCTGAACGCCAAAGGCGTTCAGGCGTGGCAAACCCATTTTATGTATCGGTTCCGCTAATCCTTCCTTTTCAAAAATACGAGTTTGGCTTCGCCAACGCAGTTCACAAACCTAAAGGTTTGTGAACCGAGATTGCCACGCCCACCTTCGGCGGGCTCGCAATGACAGAAGGGGTGGATTGTCACGGCTTCCCCACGGGAAGCCTCGCAATGACAGAGAGCTTGAGGTTGCCACGCAGTCCCGACCGGAAGCCTTTCTATGACACAATATTATTGCGACATATGTGAGTTCTCAGACATATTATTGAAGTGAACCATTAATTGAACAATTTCAAAAAGATATAGGAATATATAGATAAAGGTAAAAGGAAGGAAGATAGTTGATTTTTTGAAATTAAAAAGTTAGCTTAGAAGATATGAAGGGAGGTAAGTTTTATTTAAGGAAAGATTTAAAAGGAGAAGAGATAGTTGAGTTTAGATTAGAAGTTATAGAG
>Ga0080004_1107285_pt1 | contig 22766 bp, 22 predicted proteins | sample WasSprMetagenome_FD_69207 | JGI IMG/M metagenome (GOLD analysis project Ga0080004, IMG submission 69207) | Sulfidic aquatic microbial communities from Washburn Spring, Yellowstone National Park, USA - WS (SPADES assembly) (version 2) | ecosystem: Environmental > Aquatic > Thermal springs > Hot...
AGAAAGCTGGAGATACTGGGGGATGGATCCCAGAGGAAGTCGTATATCTGTGTGGATGATGCAGTTGAGGCCACCCTAGTTACATTCAGAAATATGGATAAATTTAATGTTTATAATATAGGCTCAGAGGATTGGATAAGCGTGAAGGAAATCGCTGATATTGTTGTAGAGGAGATGGGCCTAAAAAATGTTGAGTATGTTTACAGGCCCTTTATGGATGGGAGAGGGTGGCCTGGAGATGTGAAGACGATGCTCCTCGATATATCCAGGATTAAAAATATTGGATGGAGGCCCAAACTCAGCTCTAAAGAGGCCGTTAAAGCTGCTGTCAGAAGTTTGCTGAATGGATGAAGAGATCTTAAAATGCTCGAAGCAATAGCACTTTTCTTGGCTGGAATGCATTTTGGAGTTCCGCTGGCTTACTATAGTGCCAAAAAAGAGTGATGCAGCTACTTATCTCTATTTTCGGTCCTGATGGTTCAGGAAAATCTACTCAAGCTAGGCTATTGGCCATGTATCTAGCCTCGCAGGGATTTAAGGTAAAAATCGTGTGGATTAAGTCATTTCACACTGTAGCCTATATTCTATCAAGGTTGTACTGGAAACTGTCGCCTAGATCGATTGAGCTTAACGCTTACGGGCACATAATCAGGATAAAGCCCTTGTGCTATGGCAAGCTTAGGCGTCTAATATGGGCTTGGATAGAATTCGTTAGTATAATACCAAAAATTCTTATTGAAGTTTACTTGCCATCGCTAATCGGTGAAGTGATCGTGACTGAGAGATATCTAATTGATTCGGTAGTCTCCATAGCTTACGCTATAGATGATGATAAATTCGATTCAAGACTTACTGCTAAGATGCTCCTACACTTTATCCCTAAAAACTCCATACTAATACATCTGGATTCTGATTATGAAACTGTGAAGAAGCGAAGACAGAATTTAACAGATTCAGAAAAATTCTTTCAGTTCCAGCGAATATTATACGATAAGCTCTCGGTACGTTTAGAAGCAAACAGAATAAATACTTGTGAACAGGATATTGAAGAAACAGCTGAAGAAATACGAAAATTGGTTCTAGCTCGTATATAATATGAATAGTGAATGGTTAATTTTAAATACGCGCGCGAGCACGCACATGGGGCGAAAATATGCGAACTAGATTGATCCCACCTGCGAAGCCCTACTTCTTAAAAGAGGATATTGAGGAGATATGTGATCATGTTAAGAAAATTTTGACGTCGGGAATGCTTACACTTCACACATACACTAAGGAATTTGAGAAAGAATATGCTAAGCTATGTAATGTTAAGCATGCCGTAGCAGTTAGCTCCGGGACTGCAGCCCTTGAAATTGCTTTGAGATGCATGAAGCTTAAATCCGATGATGAGGTTCTGGTTCCAACAAATACTTTCAGCGCCACATTGGCAGCGGTCATTTTTGCTGGGGGAAAACCTGTTCTCACAGACATAAATCCAGAAACACTGTGCATAGGCGTAAAGGATGTTCAGGAAAAGCTTACAGACAAGACCAAGGGGGTAATAGTAGTCCATGTAGGGGGATTGATATGCCCGGAGATCAAAGCCATAAGGGAGCTTTGTAAAGATCATGGGCTGTTCCTAATTGAGGATGCAGCGCACGCACATGGGTCGAAGATTGACGGTGAGCCCGCGGGCTCGCTTGGAGACGTGGGATGCTTTAGCTTCTATCCAACAAAGGTCATGACGACAGAGGAGGGGGGAATGATAACTACAAATAGCGATGAAGTTGCTGAGAAGGCAATTATTCTGAGAGATCAGGGTAAGGAAAGTTTTACGAGCAACATGATAGTTGAGCTCGGCTATAATTGGAGGATGGGTGAAATAAGCGCGGCGATAGGCTTAGTTCAATTGAAGAGGTTAAATGAGGTAATTGAGAGGAGGAATATGATAGCGCGGATTTATGATCAGGGGTTTAAGAGGATCAGTGGGGTAAAGCCCCTAAATATCCCACAAAACATCCTCAGCAACTACTACAAATATTGTTGTCATTCTGGATGAAGGAGTAGACCGAGATAAGGTGAAGCAGAAGCTTAGGGAGAAGGGTGTAGGGTGTGGAGGTGAAGTATACTGGCCGCCTCTACACCTACAACCGATATATAAGAGGCTCCTGGGTACTAAGGAAGGGGACTATCCAAATGCCGAAGATATATGTAGGAGGATGCTGTGTCCCCCAATGCATGCATGGATGAGCTCTGATGATGCAGAATATGTTGTTGAAAAGTTTGCAGAGGTATTGGCTGAGGTTTAGAGCATGGTTGTGCTCGTGACGGGAGGATCGGGGTTCATAGGAAGCCACCTAGTGGACAAGTTGTGCGAAGGAGGATATGATGTACGCGTATTCGATCTCATAAAGCCGCATAGGGATGATGTTGAATGGGTTAAGGGGGATCTGCTGGATAAGGGGGCTGTCTTCAGGTCATTTAAGGATGTTGAGTACGTTTTTCATCTCGCAGCTGTAGCTGATGTGAACATCGCTCTCTCGAACCCTGAGCTATGCGTTCAAGTGAACGAGATGGGGACGTTAAACGTCCTTGAGGCAGCTCGATCGCTTGAAGTTGATAGGGTCATCCTAGCCTCCACGACTTGGGTTTACGGGAGGGCAGAGGACGTAGTAACGGAGGAGACGCCGATAAGGCCGCCAGAACATTTATACACGGCAACTAAGATAGCTCAAGAATATTTAGTCACTTCATGGAGTAGGCATTATGGACTACCCTACACCATACTGAGGTACGACATACCCTATGGGCCGAGGATGAGGTCAAACATGGCTATAGCCATATTCGTTAGGAGGGCCATGAGGAGGGAGCCTATAACGGTCTTTGGAGACGGAAACCAGGGAAGATGCTTCATCTACGTCAAGGATCTGGCTGAAGGGAACGTTGCGGCCCTAAGCGAAAGGGCGAAAAACCATATCATAAACTTAGCTGGAAGGGAATTCGTAACAATAAATCGCGTGGTTGACGAGCTGAGAAAAATATTCGGCAATATAGAGGTAAAGCATGAGCCTCCAAGGCCTGGAGACTTCAGGGGCGCAGTAGTAAGCATAGAGAAGGCTAGAAAGCTGTTAGGATGGGAGCCAAAGACAGCCTTCGATGTAGGGCTTAGGAGCTATATAGAGTATGTCAAAACTCATGGATAGGGCGGAATTACCTTATGATGAAAAGCTATTGCCACAATATTTCCACATGCTAGGCATAGAACCTTGGATAGCGGGCATGTTGAAGCAGCATCAGCTCAACTTCATCCTCGATTTGGGTGCTGGAATTGGCTTCTGGGGCTACCTGATAAAATTATACGTTACAAGGGGTTCGACTGAACAGCGAGAGGTAATAGGAGTAGACTTAGATATAGAGAAGCTTAGCCAGCTTAAGAAGATGAATTTATACGATGAAGTTGTGCGTAGCAATATAAGGTACCTACCATTTAGGGATAAATCATTTGACACAATGATGGCGATAGAGTCGCTATACTTTAAAGACTTCTGGAGTTCCCTAAGCGCGATTGAGTCCCTCTCCGCAGATGGGGGCTTAATAATTTTAAGCAGAGGGTTAAGCGAAGATGATAGAAGGGAGCTCATTAAGAGGGGATATGATGTTTATCACGTCTATCTGAGGGGGCTCATGCTGAGGAGGATAAATGATGGTAAAGACTTATTTAGCGATGTTAAGCTTAAACGTTTAGCATTTTTAATCAAAATGTTTTATAAGGTCTTTAAGCCAAAAGCGAAGGACTACATTATAGCCTTAAAGGTGCAAAGTCATGGAGGAAAATAAGCCCCTAGCTTCAGTAATTGTCTGCACCTATGATGAAGGGAGAATAAAGGATCTGGAGGATTGCATAAGGAGCCTATTGGAACAAGATTTCAAAGACTTCGAGATTTTAGTAGTCGTAGACCATAATGAGAAGCTATACAAAATCCTTGTGGAAAAGCTGAGCAGTCAGAAGGTCAGAGTAATTCTCAACGATTCACCCTATAGGGGACAAGCTTCCACGATGAATCGTGGAATAAAGGAATCACGCGGGGAAGTCGTGTGCTTCATAGATGATGATGCGGTGGCAAACAGAGATTGGTTATCGAAACTTGTAGGTGCTTATGATACCAATACAGTAGCCGTAGGAGGGCGTATAGAACCCATCTGGGCAAATGGAAAGCCCAGTTATTTGCCAGAAGAGTTCTACTGGATGATTGGAGCCACTGGCAACTATTTAGGGGGAGGCGTTAGGGAAGTTAGGAACTTATGGTCTGGCAATATTTCATACAGAAAATCGTTGTTTAGCATGGTGGGATTCTTTAGGGAAAATTTAGGAAGAAGAGCGGAGGATATCCTCTTTCAAGGGGAAGATGCTGAGTTCGGATTAAGGCTCCTAAAGCTGACAGGAAGATCTGTCAAATACGTTCCTGAAGCCGTAGTTTATCATAAAGTTTGCGGTGAAAGAATTAAATTAAGCTCATTGTTGAAAAGGGCTTTCGGACAGGGCTATTCTAAAGCCTACATAAAGAAGGCCTATAAAGGCACTGATGCACTATCAGTCGAGCGGGATTATGTAAAGCTCCTGTTTAAATCTAGTTTGAAGCGGCTGAAACGTATGATATTTGGACATAAAAAGGGAGAAGCTATGAAGCAGCTAGCGTTTACAGTAATGGCAACTTCAGTAGTACTGATAGGCTTCATAAGCGGTTTACTAAGGGCTAAGATATAACATAATAGTGTTATTGGTTAAATTAATGTTGAGTATTGGCATAATATCGAGCTATCCACCACCTCCAACAGGCATAGCAACTTACACGAGGAAGCTTTGTGAGTCATTAGCAGAAGAAGGAGTTAATGTGATAGTACTTTCAAATACTGTTCATTTTGAAAATGGCAAAATAAAGGTAGTTAAGGCTTGGGATAAAGACCCCCTTTATTCGTTTAGACTGTTTAAAAAGTTGTCATTCGTAAGGCCTAACGTTATACATATCCAGCACGAATATTGGCTTTATGGGAGGGGAATTTTTAGTGCATCTTTTCTGCTCCTTCTCCTGTTATTGAAGGCTTTAATGAAGCCCATTGTCATTACAGTTCATTGCGTAATCCCACGTAGAGAGCTTACGAAGACTTTCTTTGAGAAGCATAGACTAGGAAGGAAAATGAATCTAGTCAAGAAGCTTTACTTTACATTTTATAATATGATGATGAACATGTTTGCCTCCAAGATTATCGTGCATTCAGCTGTCGCTAAGAAGATATTAATTGATGATTACTCATTTAATCCTCGAAAGTTGAAAGTGATTCCTCACGGGGCAGACCCTATCAACCAGCATGAGGAAAACCTTCTTAATCAAGATAAGGCGCATAAGCTTCTAGTCTTCGGGGAAATTAGGCGGGGGAAAGGCATTGAATATGCCATACGGGCGGTACAAAGACTTATAACAAATAATGTATCATGCGAATTAGTTATAGCGGGAATGTACGACACAAACATATCTCCTGAAAGTATAGGTTACCTTGAGGAATTAGAGGAACTTATAATGAACCTTAAGTTAGATGACTATGTTAAGTTTAAATTGAACGTCTCAGAAGGAGATGTGGGAAAGCTCTTCACTGAAGCCGAAGTAGCTATATTCCCCTACGTAGAGGACGAAATAATTGCCGCTAGCGGCCCACTATTAACCGCCATGAGCTTCGGCAAACCAATAGTGGCGACAAGGCTTAGAAGATTTGTAGGTTATCTAGTGAATGGAGAAAACTCATTGATAGTGGAACCAGGAAATCCGAATGAGCTAGCCGATGCTATAATTTCGATCTTACACAACGATAAGCTGAGAGTAAAGATCTCAGAGTCAGCACTCAAATATGCAAGGGAGATTAGCTGGAGAAACATAGCAAAGCATACGCTAAGTGTATATGAGGGGCTTATCAAAAAATGAATTTAGATACCTTAAGATTAGTCGCCCACACGATTCGGCCTATTGAAGAAATCGATGAGAGGATTTTACATGATGAAAAGTTGCTTTCAGAAGCTATAGTCATAGCTAGGAAGAACAAGGTATTCCTCGCCTTCTACAAAGGGCTGACGGATCTACATTTAAGAGTGCCAAATTATGCAATGGAGATGGCTGAGAAAGAGTTCAAAAGGAAGGCTCTGTATGAAGAGGCATTAGCCGAAATAGCTGAGGCAGCAGAGCGTGAAAACATCAAATTCATGGTCTTCAAGTCTATTAAGCCATTTCCATATGTAGGAGATGACATTGATGTCTTCATCCCAAATAATGAGGATTTCAGGGCTTTTATAGAGGTCTTAAGAGGTTTAGGATATCAATCGCTGGGCGAGGGGCCTCCAGAGGAGACTATGGCTAAGAGGATTCAGGGCTTTAGCATCGTGATCGATGTGCACAGGGCATTTTCTGCCTCCCACATTCCCTATGTTGATGGGGCAAGAGTTTGGAGGAGGAAGGTGAAGCGCAGGTTTAATGGATTTGACATATTCGTGCCGTCAATGGAGGATGAAATATTGATCTTGATCGGGCACTCACTACTAAAAGAGTTCAAGATGAATTTAGCTGAATTCTTCAATGCAGTAATACTGCTTCCGAAAGTTGATTGGGAGAAGCTGAGCAAATTGGCGCTAGCAGAGAAAATGGGTTGTGCATTAGAAATATTCATGCAGATTATAAGGCACTTGTATAAAACAATATACCATAAAGATATCCTCTTCCCCAACTTTAATGTGCTATGTGATAGCTATCTGCTTAAAGTTGCATTTAAAGTTATTGATGATGATCTGAAGGATGGGATGAACATGCCGTATTATTACCCGCTACCCTTACCTACAATAGCTTATCTTAACAAGTTAAAAGAGGGAATAGTTCGTGGAGGGAGGGAATCACTGAGCATTTTGTCGGGCTTCATTAAGGCGCCATTCACCAGCAAGGAAGGCGTTAACGTCCTTTGGAAATACATAATCAACCATGCCGTACAGCTTACGCGTTGAATCGAATGTTCTAAAATGACTAAGAATATATTACCAGATTTTTATAGGGAAAGAGTCGAGGGCGGAGGACATATTAACCTTAGGAAGGCCATTCTAAGATACTTAAGTGAAAATAGGGTGAGGGCTCAACGTTATCTTGATATCGGTTGTGCTGATGGGTCATTTACTATTCAAGTTGCCAATATTGTGGAGGCGGAGGAGGTCTTTGGCGTAGATCTCTCAAGTAAAGCTCTAAGAGAAGCTGAAAAGAGGGGAATTAAGACGTGTATATTGGATATTAATAAAGATGCCCTTCCCTTTAATGATGAGAAAATGGACCTCATAACCTCCTTTGAGGTAATAGAGCATTTATTAAATCCCGATAACCTAATTTCCGAGTCGTATAGGGTGTTAAGTAAAAAAGGAAAATTTATAGTGTCTACACCTAACCTGGCCAGCTGGACCAATAGAATCTACCTCTTGATGGGCTATCAACCTCGAGGTTATGAGGTATCCCTAAAAGTCAAACTCGATGGAGTAATTAAAGACTATTATCATCCTGTGGGGCATGTCAGGCTGTACACGGTAAGTTCTCTTAAAGAGCATCTCCTTAGATATGGCTTTAAGGTTGAGAAAGTAGTTGGCTGTCCGCAACCAATCTCAATACATAAGCGAAGCCACAGTATGAAGATTAAACTTGCAGGGTATGTATATAATAGTATCGATAGGCTTCTTGGGAGAATCCCAAGCTCACGTAATCCGTGAAGATGGATTTAAGGAATTGTTAAGAAGAGGAATTAGATACTTTTTACGTCCTCTATTCAGGTGCTTTTCCAAAGACAAGCAAATAATTCACCCTATTGTAGGCGATTCGCATGCTCTATCCACGCTTAATAAGATAAAAAGGCTCCTGGAAGGGAGAAAGATCGACTTCCTATTCATAGATGCTTGTCATGATTATGGCTCAGTTAAGAAGGATTATGAATTTTATTCGCCCCTTGTTGGAGAAGGTGGTATTGTAGCTTTTCATGATATAAACAGCTTGAAATCAAGCGGTCGGGCTTCTGGAGTGCACAAGCTTTGGAGTGAGATCAAAGGGAATTATTACAATTTAGAAATTATAAATGACCCTAAGCGAGAAGGTTACGGTATAGGTCTTCTCTTCAAAGGCAAGCCGCAAATAACATGATGCAGGAACAGCTGCCCTTTATAACCATTTGCATGCCAGTTTATAACAGTAATTGGTCCTTAAACTTCGCGTTAGAATCCATCCTCAACATCGATTACCCTAAGAAGCTTTTAAGGCTTGTCTTCGTGGATAGCTATTCAACCGATGGAACATGGGAGATTTTACAGAGGTTCAAAGAGAAGCATGAGGCTAAGTATGAGTCAATTATCTTGGTGAGGACGCCGAAAAGAGGACTAGGTCATGCGATGAATATTTGTTTGAAATATGTGAAGGATTGGGTATTTTGGGCGGAGAGTGATCGACTATTGCCTCCAGAAATTTTAAGGCATCTACTTAAACACTTTGAGAGAGATCTGAAAGTGGGCTGGGCTCATTCCGCATGGACAAGGGAGAATCCCACATTCTATGAGAGGGTCATGTTGAGCAGATTCGTGCCTAAAAGTTATAGATATGTCGATGAAATAGAAGCTGCCTGCTCATTAGTACGTCCAGAAGCAATAAAAGCATTCGGCTCCTTTTATGAGGATGGCGGCGTTCCCTTTGACAGTTATGAAGCTGCTGAGCAATTTGTTAGATTACGAAAGTCTGGATGGAAGATTATTAACGATGGACAGCTTTCACAAAAGTGTATTCATTTAACCCATAGGGAGGGAGGGTGGGGAAAATTAGTTGAGGGAAGAAGTTTCAGCATGGCGAAAACTCTGATTAAGCGATTACTCGGGATGGCTCACTACTATTTCATGAAAACACCCAAACGCCCGGTTCATGAGATGATAAGAGCTGGCGATATAAAGCTCGCCTTAAAAATCACCTACTGGATCACATTACCCTACGTAGTGTTATCCGCGTTAGCCAGCCACTTATGGTGGGCGCTCCTGTATGCATTACCACCTATCATAATTTACGCTTACGAAACTAATGGCCTGACTATGAAGTTCATAACTCCATTAGTCCAAATCTTTAGATAGATTTTAGTTGCACATGGTTATGCCTTCCTCTTGTTAAGGAAGTTAGCCAGCAATTTGAGAAGTCTGATGTGAAAATGCCTTCTCGTAACTTTGGGGTTCTAGTCATATTTTTCATTCTGATGTCCAGTATGATTTACGCGTTGGCAACGAAGTCTGTACCGTTATGGCTTTACATAACTCTCTCAATAGCGGCGGGCATAACGCTCGCTATTCTCCTAATGGGCAGAGATCAAAAACGTGCCTCCATATACGTTTCAATGATCACTCTCGCATTGATCTTATGGAACTTCCATGCGATTGCAACCCACTACAATATGATAGCATTTTATGATTCTTATCAAGAGCTGGTTCATCTGAAGTTGATACTGAGCGAGGGACACTTAAAAATAGGTGCATATTATCCGGAATTAGGAGTAGGGCCAGGCCACTCTGTCTATTATCCACTCTTATCGCTCTTGGCCAGTTCTTTTGCCATGGCGACAGGGCTCGATCCCCTCAGAGTGGGCGTTTTACTTCCATTCGCACCGGCTACGTTAATGCTTCTATCAACCTTTCTAATAGCCAAAAGGCTGCTGGCCAATTCCAAGGCCAAAGAGCTTGCACTGCCACTGGCCTTACTGGCCTTTGCGGTCTCTCCCGACATGATTTATTCAAGTACACACTTCTACCATAGGGAGCTTTCCTTGGCCCTTTGCTTTTTGCTATTATATTTTTCAATAAAGTATCTGTTAAATGAGTTAAGGGTTGGTCATCTATTCATACTTATCCTCTTAATATCAATCCTCCCATTATCGCATAGTGCATATCCAAGTGTTTACACAGTATTCTTCACAACATTAACCGCACTCTGCTTGCTCTACCGATTCCTACCAGCTCGGTTAAAAGGTGATGAGGGAAAAATTAAGCCTACCTTGATTCCGGCCCTTTTATTATTTGCCGCGGGTTTCCTATGGAACTTCACGGTGAACTATCCATCTCCAATATCTTATAACCTGAAGGGTTACATTAACAATATTCTCCACCCGAAGTTCGAGGTGGGCGATGTAGCGAGGTTTCAAGCTCAAGCAGCACCTGTGATGCCTGATGTCGTGAGGCCTTGGCCATGGACCATCCTGCTACATGCACGAGACATTCTGATAATAGCCCCTCTAGCTATTATGGGGATCGCTTTTGCATATAAGCTTGCAATTGGAAGGTTAAAAGATAGAGTGGAACTAGTAGCCATGATTACGATGGCTTCGTTTATCCCCATGATTTCCTCAGACTACATCGCTGGCTGGTATCCACTTTTCTTCAGGCACTATGCCTTCCCGCTGGTGGCATTTTCCTTCGGCCTGCTTTATGGCTTATTAGCGAAACTTAAACCTATGAGATATGGCGTCTCAATGCTTATCGTCTTCCTCGTTAGTATGGCCTTTCTATCGCCCTTTTGGCATGTATATTACCCAAGGCAGCTCTACGATCCATCGGTAGAGTGGAAGGAAGTGGGCTTCCCCAACCCATACTATGTAAGCTTTGGGGATTTCGCTAAAAGTCATGAATTCAACTGCAAATTCACACTCTCCGACTTTAAGGAACTTCTAGCGACCACTCTACCCGTAGGAGACCTCGAAAGGGTTAGAGGCTTAGATCATTATGGTGAGCCAAACACCTGCATAGTTGAGTTCATTAGCCTAAGACCGAACTTAGGCTACAATAGCCCGGAAGCCGTCAAAATAAGGGAAGCAATAAGGATGCGTATTGATTATGATTATTGCAAAGTAGTAGATGCCAGCCTGTATAGCGTTTACTGGAAGCCCTGATATGAACATTCTTGTGCTTAGGAGTTTCCCTCATCGTAGATCTTCCTAAGCTATGCAAGCACACCGATTCTAATATGGCGCCTACGATTCATAATTCCAGCTACGAGGAAGCGTATGCTACGTAAGGTCCTCGTAGTCGGTCCTAGCAAAGGTGGTTGGGCGTATCATATAATGCATGCCTTGCTTAAGTTAGGTTGCAAGGTTACGTTTTGCCAGCTACCGCTCATAAATTTAGATAAGTTGGATATGTTTCATGTTCTTAGACGCACTTACCTGTCAGAGATGATAGCTGGAAAGTTAAGAATGATAAAGATTGCAGAAACAGCCGAGAAAGCAGATCCTGATTTAGTAGTTAATACTAGCTTCTTTGGATTATATGAGCCCCTCCCGATTGAGGTGACAAAAGTGTATTATGTCCATAGACTTTTAGGTTCCTATCCAATCTCCTATATTTCGAAGAGGTTGTATGATATCGTAAGACCCTATCTCCTCCTAAATGATTGCATTCTTTTAAACAGAGCTAAGAAGTCGTTTATATTAGCAAACTCCAATTTCACCTTGAGCAGTTACAGAAAGTTTGGTATAGATGGTTATGTTGTTTACTATCCATGCAAACTTAATGATATCACACCAGCACGATACAAGAAGGATTGGGTAGTCAGTATTGGCAGGATATCACCAGAAAGAGCCCATCATTATATGCTAGAAATAGCTAAACATCTACCCGATTATCGTTTCATTATTATGGGAAGGATTGAGGATCCTAGGTACTATGCTAAGCTTTTGAAAATGCGTCCTTCCAACGTCACAATACTGGTTAATCTAGCAAGAAAAGATCTCATTTCCATATTAGCCCAAGCAAAGGTTTACGTTAATTCATGTTATATGGAGACATTTGGTGTGGCGGTAATAGAGGGGATGGCGGCGGGTTGCGTGCCCGTTGTACGTGCTCATGGAGCTCCAAATGAGACCGTTACCAAAGACTGTGGATTTAAATGGAAAAATACTGAGGAAGCTGTACATGCTATTCAGATATTATTTGATAATGAGCAGCTGTGGAAAGAAATGAGCGAGAATAGTATTAAAAGAAGCAAACTGTTTAATGAAGAGAGATTTGAGGAAAGAGTCGCGAAAGCCCTTTCTCGATTCCTACATTAAGCATCATAAGCAATGCGCGCTATATAGTAGCGACCAAGCTGATTAGGAGTTAAGGCTGGCGGATAATTAACCCGAGGTTCGTGATGCTGGTCTCAACCGATATGTGGCCTAGGGTTAGAGTTGCATGTGAATTGATTAAGAATATTATGAGAGACCCACCGCATAGGCTGCTTGATCTAGGCTGTAATAATGGTACATTTACTATTATTGTTGCTAAATCTGTAGGAGCCTCTGAAATTTATGGTATAGACATAGATAAAGAGGTTGTGAATGAGGCGAGAAAACGAGGTGTCGTTGCTTACACTCTTGATTTAAACAGCAATAAATTGCCCTTTAAAGATGATTACTTCGACCTAATAATTATGTTTGAAGTCATTGAACATTTAGTTAACCCAGATAACGCGCTTAGGGAAGCTAGGAGAGTGTTAAAACCATCGGGGTTTTTTGTATTAACTACACCTAACCTAGCTAGCTGGCTTAATAGAATCCTCCTACTCTTAGGCTATCAACCGACATATCTTGATGTTTCCACGGAAACCTCAGTTGGTCATTTTCATAGAGGAGAGCCCCTTGGACATGTCAGGGGGTTTACTTTAAGAGCATTAAAAGGTTTGCTAGAATATCACGGGTTTAAGATAGTAAAAGTTGCTGGTAGCGGAAGCTTACACCAGCCTAACATCATCAAATTCTTAGATAGGTTATTTGCGTATATACCCTCCTTGGCAAGGATACTCGTGATAGTATGTCAAAAGTAGATACTGGAAAACCAACTTTTAACATGATCATGACGGTTTATAATAACGCTAAAACTATTCGCATGTGCTGTGAGAAGTAGTTAAGTATACTTGATTTCCTCTAGAAGAATAATGACATCTATTCTTGTCGTCTCTGAGAAGTATTGGCCTTATGGCGGTGCTGAGCTTGCGACACATTTGATATTGAGGCTATTGCGTGATGAAGGATTTACTATAACTGTGGCGATCGGAATGAAAAGGATAGATAGACTAGATGATGTACGTTACGTTTATTTCCCAGTTTTAGATGCTCCCTCAAAGGTTCATCTCTGGTCAAGACTATTATATCCTCCTCAATCGTTAAAGAAGCTTATTGAATTTAGCGAAGTGGTCTATATTCCAAGAATCTCGTACCCTATAATACCTTTAGCGAAAAGATATGGCAAGAAAGTTATAGTGCATCTTCATAATTATCAGCCAATAAACTTCGAGTCTGTGAATCTATATCCATACGAAGCAAACTCTGAGTATAACCTCATTAAAGATTTGAAGAATTCATTAATGCTTGAGATGCTAGAGTATGGAGATTTAAAGAGAGCATTAGCGTCATCAGTTTTAACTCCGATTAACATGCTCTGCAGATTCTGGCTAGCCGAGGCAGATGCAATAGTATGTGTTTCAAGGAAGCAGGGTTCAATAATATCGAGAAAGCTGCCAGAGCTGGCTAGCAAAATAAGGGTTATCTACAATCCTCCACCGGAAGTACCTCTTGTAGAAAAGAAGCTCTCAGATCCACCATCGATGCTTTATATGGGTGGAGAAATGTATACGAAGGGGTTTCACACGTTTTTGAGGGCTAGCATGAAGCTTTTACATATAGAAGGAGATGTTAAATTCATGGTAACTGGAAATATCGGCGACAAATGGAAGAAACTCTTCGATATCCTAAATAGGAGGATCAGCAACTCTTACAAAGTGCTTGGATACGTGCTGAGAGAATCGCTCCTCAGACTTCATTCTGAAAGCTATGCTCTGCTATTTCCATCAATAGGGGAAGAACCCCTACCTTACGCCGTGTTAGAATCAATGCTAGCTGGAACCATACCGATAACATCCCGGGTTGGCGGAGTGCCTGAGATAGTTCAGGGGACATATGCTGAGAGAATGCTCTTCAAACCAGGAAGCGTGGATGAACTCGTCGATAGGATGAAAACCGTGTTGTCGCTTTCTCATGAAGAACTTATCGATATTGGGGCAAGTTTAAGGGAAAGCACTCTTAAAAAGTTCAACGTGAGCATCATCAAGAACCAGTTGCTCAATGTCTTCGGTCTTGAATGAGCTAGGATGTCGTGTTCCTCACTTGAAGGATGGCAACCCGCACGACACTAAAATGTCTTTTTCACAGTTTTACGCTTGTATCAGCTGTAGAGTCGTGAAAAAGCTCCAGTCTTAGTTAGGTATGGAGCTTATGTTGATAGGCTTCATCATAATTAACATGCACTATCTAAAGCTAGAAATGCCTCGTTCACATAACGTCTACATCTTTAGCATACCCGGAAAACGTTCTCATAATAATTCGCTCCAATGATGAAGGAAAAGGCCAATGTTAATACATTATATACGTGTAAAGAGCGCGCGCAAAAAGAAAATAATAACTTCATCACTAGAAAGTAAAATCGGCTTATCAAAATGGACTTAAAGCTTGCTATTGTAAGTCACCAATCCCTTTCAACTCTAGGTGGAATATCAGTTCACATAAGACAGCTTGCTGAAGCTTTGGTTAAGCTAGGTGTAGATGTTGAGGTTATAGTCCCCGCTTCCGGGCTTATTAGGCAGTCTCCCTCATATCTATTTTCTGTAACACCGATACAGCTGAACAGTATGTTGCAGACTATGAGAACTTTAGAATATAACTATAAGGTTTACAGATATTTAACCGAGAACTGGATGAAGTTTGATGCTGTACATGGAAGCCAGTGGTGCAATCTATTCATCACAGCCCATAAGAAAGAGCTAAAGATACCAATAATAACTAAAATCCATGGAACCACATTTCATTTATTAAGAGATGCGATTAGTTATAAGCCGCCATGTATCTATAGTGATATAAACTGGTTTATTATAGCACCCCTTTACGCCTGGATGGAGTCTTCTATTATAAGAGCAAGTGATGGTATTATATGTATAAGTAGGTATGTGTTAAAAGAAGTACTACATTTAATAAGCAGTAAAGGTCAGCAGCGAAATTTCGCGGTAATCTATAATGGAGTCAATCATGAATTATTCAGGCCACAGAGGCAAGAGTATATACATGAAGTTAGGCAGAAAATAGGTTTAGGCGAGAACGATAAGTGTATTTTGTATGTTGGCCGTGTAGAGCCTATGAAAGGTCTTCATTATTTAGTAAGATCTATGAAGAAATTATCTAAGACCATCCATGGATTAAAGTTAATTATAGTAGGTGATCTAAATGAAAATCCCAGCTATACTAAGTACCTTTTTCAACTTGCAAAGCCTAACAGAAACATCATCTTTATTAGAAAGATGCATCATCGATGTATGCCCCTAATCTATAATGCATGTGACGTTTTCGTGTCACCTTCCCTCTACGAAGCTTTAGGAAATACTATCCTTGAAGCCATGGCTTGTGGTAAACCTGTTGTGGCAAGCAACGTTGGCGGATTAAAGGAGCTTATTAAGCCCTGTGAGACAGGGTTCTTAGTTGATATACAAGATATTGAAGAACAATTAATAAAATACCTTACTATCTTGCTTTCAGACGATGATTTAGCTCGAAAAATGGGGGAAAATGGATATAAATTCACAGTAAAAAACTTTAGTTGGGAGAGAACCGCTATTCAAACTATAAACTTCATCGAGGAGATGATTAGTTCATGAATTTACGTTTAACATTTAAAAATGTCTGTGTCGCAGGTTTAGGGCAAATAGGTCTGCCGACAGCCGAGTACATAAAAAACAAGGGCTTAAGAGTTTGGGGCTATGATATAGCTGAAGAAGCTATTGTAAAGGCGAAGAGTAAAGGTATTATAGCCACTACAGACTTTCGAAAGTTGCCACACGACATTGATGTTTATGTGATATGTGTAAGTACTACATTATCTGATAATAAGGAGCCGGATTTGAGTGCTGTATTTGATGTCTGCGAAAAAATAGCGGAAAGTAATAATGCTTCATCCTTAATTTCAATAGAATCTACTATAATTCCCGGAACGACGAGGAAGATATTTAGAGATATATTCGATGGAAATGTTCATCTTGTTCATGTTCCACATAGATATTGGTCTGGAGACCCAATAAGATATGGAGTCAGACAGCTTAGAATAATCGGTGCTCTGAATGATGAAAGTTTAAAAATAGGCCTTACATTTTATAAAAATGTTTTAGACATACCGCTTCATGTGGTCTCATCAGTTGAGATTGCAGAGTTATGTAAAATAGCTGAAAATGCATACCGCTATACGTGCATAGCATTCGCTGAGGAACTCCGCATGATTTGCGAGGAGTTAGGGCTGGACTTCGGTGAGGTGAGAGAGGCCTGCAACACAAAGTGGAACGTAAATATACTCGAGGCACGTGACGGCATAGGAGGTCATTGCCTGCCAAAGGACACTTACTACCTCATAGCTCTAACCAAATACAATACGCTCCTTAAAGCCGCTACTTCGGTTGATAGGCAGTATAGAGAATGGCTAAAACATAGAGGCAAAGAACCTAAGAGTGCACCACTTTCATAGGTTATAGAAGAGGCGTATGCTCTATATAATAGCTAAAAGGTATCGACCATAGTAGGGCATAAAACTTTTCAAAAGATAACACCTAGCTATTTCCGCTATTATAATGTGTATTTTCATTACCCAGGAATAGAACCATGGCTAATCGGGATATTGGAGAAAGCGCATACCAAGAAGGTCTTAGATGTAGGTGCAGGTTTTGGATTTTGGGGATACCTAATCAAGATATGCATTAATCCCACGATATTAGTAGGGCTTGATATTTCTAGGGATAGACTTTTAAAACTAATTCCACTTAATATATACGATGGATTATTATGTGCCGATGCCAGATATTTACCATTTAGAGAGAAAGCATTCGACTCACTAATATCTGTTGAAACCATACACCACCTCTCAAATCTAAAGGAAATATTAATAGGTTATGAGAGAATCCTTACTTCTGATGCGATTATAGCTTTAAGTTTTCCAGTCTCACAAAAAATGATAAGAAACTTATTAGACTTAGGATATGATGTATTCGGTGTATTTCCCATAGGATTTTTCATGAGCGGGGGATTCATACTTTTAAATATAAGAAATAGTAAGACTATAACACGTCCAACAAGGAGTGCCATTATGGCATTATTTGCTTTAATACTTCGTATATTGTACCGCTTGCTAAAGCTGAGAATGTTGCATTACTCTATTGCGGTTAAAGCTATTGATAAGCAAACTTGAGGAACTGGGGACATGATTAAAATAAAGTCCGTTATTAATATGACTATCGATGGCAATGAAGCTTTAATCGTATCTAAAGTTTCAGATAACAAACTATTGTTAAACTCCATGGATATAGAAAAGGGCACTTTTACTACTATTGCTAGGTTCAAAGGGTCAAAATGTCTTTTAATTGAAAGAATGAATGAAAAAATCTTTATAGGGGTAGATAATAAACTACTGATCGGTGATTATGGGAATGAACGCAATTGGAAGGAGGTATTAACAACCAAAAATATCTGTAATGCCTTTCGTTGCCTTGTTTCGGCTAAAGAATATCTATATTGCATAGAATATGGTGAGCCGTTAACAGGTCTTTATAGGTCTGAAGATGGATATTCATGGAAACTCATAGCTACAGCACAGGATATAGATAGGAAGGCTAGGCATTTCCATTGTTTAGCTTATGATAAATACAGGGATATATTAATTGTAACACTTGGCGATAATTGCAGAGCAAAAGCAGGCTTCAGCTATGATGGCAAAAGCTTTGAGATCGCTAAAACTGGTCCAGCACAACTATTGCCTATCACATGCACAAAGGAGTATATAGTCTTCGGAACGGATGACCCTGTTTATACAGGTCTCGTTATCTACGAACCTAAACTCCGTAAGTCTAAATTTATACCGATCAAAATGAACAAGTGTGTACCAGCAAAGTCCAGATCAACTATTAGAAAGCTACTCTTTCTAAAACCTTGTCCCAGCTTTATGTCAGACTTAAAAATTCTGAATGGCCGCTTCTGGGTCGCTACCTTTGCTATTCCTCAGATAGCAATAGCTTCAAGGGATATGAGAATTTGGTATCCGATAATTGAAAGATCTTATCTGCCTGATTTTTACTGGACTACTATCAATGAGGGGGAAAGATACATAGCGTTTACACTAGGCGAAGACTCCTTCATTATAGATAAGAGCAGAATCGAAAATTTATTGAATGAAAAGTCTCCTATAGCTTACAAGCATCGTGCAATCAGAGAAAGAATTCTTTCCTTTGCATACTTTATGCGCGCGCACTTTTCTGTTTGAAGGGAGATATGGTGCTACCCTCTACTGTAAGGAAGATAAGTGAATTAGGTGCAATAACTCTTTTATGGTTTCCAGATGATCCATTTCTCTTCTATACATTAGCAAGAGAGGTTGCTCCAGCATATGACTATGTGATAACATCATCAGAAAAATGTGTAAGGAATATTTTAAATGATAAGAAATTACTAGAAGAAGTCGGAAGAAATGCAAGCTCGCATGCAAAAGAGAACCTATGTTGGGAAAAAGCTATACAAACTTTAAAATTCATTCAATACTGTTAAAAGAAGATTAGGCAATCATGTTACACGTGTGTTTTATTGGTCATAATGTACATTTCCTTCCTTCTGCTAGCGGGAGCGCCGTTTTGCCTAGGGAGCTAATTAAGTCTCTTTACAATGATATAGATATTTCACTCATCACTATCGACGATCAGGATACTTACAAGCGTAAATTGTATGAAGGACCGGATGAGCGTCTTAAAACTTATTTAAGCCACCTTAAAACAATAGAGACAATATTGGTAACAAAGGATAATCGGCTTATACAGGTCGCAGAATATTTTAAGAAGTTACGTGCCCAAATTAGGAATGAAGGTTTTGATGTAATTCATATATTCGAATTACCTCCATATCTACTTCCACTAATTTATAGGATGGCTAAAGATACGGGCACTAGAGTAGTTTATCACACATACATGCCCACAAACAGAGTTCTTAGCACGGTTAAGGCCGTTTTTCTAGAGAGATTTGCTGATGGGATAATCGCTTCATCGCCATATGTTCTTTACTATAGCCTAAAAAACCTTGGAGGGAGGAAGATGATACAGGTAATACCTCCACCAGTAGATACTTTCACATATAGACCTATGATTGACAAGCTACCCTTCGAAATAGGTAGTGACTTTGCCTTACTTTACATTGGTCCATTAGACTTTGAACGATTTCCTCTAAATCATATGATAAATCTTATATCTAATTTAACTCATAGTCTAGATATCAAATTAATCGTGGCCTTAGCCCCCAGATATAGGGATGATTGGCAACGCATTCAACTATTAAGGAAGATGGCTATTAAAAGGCATGTAGAGAGAAACGTGGAGCTACTTTATAGAAGGCTTTCATATAGAGAGAAAATTAGGCTCTATAGTAATGTAGATGCAGTAATCTTTCCATTCCTTAAGTCATACAAAGGAGCGGTAGATCCTCCTATGACGCTACTTGAGGCTATGGCGTGTGGTGGGCTTGCAATAGCAACAGATGCAGGTAGCTTCCCATGGGTTATCAAGGATGGGCATAATGGTTTCATTTGTCCTAACTGCACACAGTTGAGTGACTTTGTTAAGAGAGCCCTTAAAATGTCCGAGGCGAATAAAAGCTTGATCCGTAATAGAGCGACTAAAACAATCAGGGAATACTTTTCATCATCTATAGTACGTAACCAGATATTGTCCTTTTACGATAAGGTTATGGCTATTGGCTAGAGTGTTTGAATAACCTTACTATTCTAATAAACAGAATTATTCGATAGAAGGTGAGGCCCTTAATAGGTTTCATCAATAGTAATTCCATTCTAGAAGTTTATTACCTGTTTTACTGGTTCTTATCTTTAACTTAAGGAAAGAATTCTGGGGTTTTTTGGTCTAAGCTTAAGTCAAATTTATACAGTAAAACTAAATTCAAGGACAAAAGGTGAAAACTTAGTTCAAGAGAGAATACAAGAAATAATTTGTTCAAAAAAAGGAATTACAGTTGATGAGCTTATTTCACCATCCCCAAAGTTAGCTATGGTGCTACATCCAACTTAAGAGCTTTGGGGAAATGGATCGAGCCATCCCAAATGTCATTAGGTAAGAGGCTAAATGAGCTATCAAAACGAACTAGTAAGAACGGCTAAGGTTGCGACTCACGGTGCCTTATTTCTCCTCAGCGGGCAGGTCTTAGCTACCATAATAGCTGCTGTTGGATCCATTCTCATCGCCCGTTTGCTCGGGCCCGACCTATACGGTGTTTATTCCCTTAGCCTTGTCGTTCCAAGTTTCCTGTTGCTGTTCATCGACTTCGGGATAAGCCCTGCTTTAACGATGTTCTCTGCCAAACTTATGAAAGAGGGATCAAATAGGCTTGCATCAATGATCAGGCATGCCTGCACATTCAAAGCCTTAACATCGACCATTATCTTATTCATAGGATTAGTCTTCTCAGATTTCCTTTCTGCTACTATCATAAGAAGGCCTGAGCTCGCTCCATTGGTGAGGATTACCGTATTTGTGGTTCTCTTTAACGGCCTTCTTTCAGCATTCAACTCCACGCTGATAGGCTTCAACGACATGAAGAACTCCGCCCTGTTAAACACCATGATCAGCATAACGAGGAGCATTCTGAGCCCTCTGCTCATAATCATGGGCTTTGGAGTTCTAGGAGCCGTGTTAGGGTACGTTTCAAGCTACTTGCTTGCTTCTATAACTGGGGCCTTGCTCTTGTACTTCAGCCATTACAGGAAGCTACCAAGGACTGATGCGAATTTTAGGAAAGACTTAGGGGCTATGCTCGGTTATGGCTCTTTCCTATACTTTTCAGGAACTTTAGGAGGTGCATTGGGAGTTTACCAAGGGATGATCTTAGCCTGGTTTGCGACCAACTTCATGATCGGCAACTTCAGCGTTGCAGTCATCATAACAACGGCCATCGTATTGCTCGCTGATCCGATAACTACGGCTTTGTTCCCAGCATTCTCAAGCCTAAACCCTTCGGGCGAAGAGATCAGGAGGATGTTCAGATGGGCCACCAAGTATAGCGCAATGCTTGTGATTCCGGCTTCTGTTTTCATTTCAGTTGAGTCCAAGGACATAATCCATTTGATCTATGGAAAAGAATACGGGTTGGCACCTGCTTTCCTATCCCTTTACTGCATCACATTCCTCTACGCTGGATTTGGCTCAATAGTCTTGGGAAGTTTTTTCAACGGCATAGGCCAGACGAAGGTGAACTTTATGGCAACTGTTATACAGGCGATTTTCTTTATACCTCTGGCCTTCTTGCTGACCAGAGGCTACTCGGTGCTTGGATTAATAGGGGCTATGCTTATATCAAATTTGCCCCCGCTCATCTACAGCCTATGGATGGCTTCTAGGAGATTCGGAGTGAATATAGATTTTAGAAGCTCATCGCTCATATATGCCTCATCGTTCGTGTCAGCAATTCCACTACTTCTTTTTTCATGCTTGCCTCTCCCACCGCTTGTAACCCTCATCTTGAGCGCTGCAATATACCTGCTAATGTATCTAACGATGATGCCATTGATGGGCTGCATTAAATCCGTCGATATGGAGAACCTTGAGCTTATCTTCGGAAAGATCAAGCTCATTAAGCCCTTCGTTAACGCGATCATGAGCTATGAGAACATTCTTATAAAGAGATCTTCAACATAGGGTGGATATGAGAGGATGGCTGTGTGGTCGAGAAAATGGGCCTTAAGGGATGTGACAGGTTTGCTGGCGGTGACAGGTAGGTTGGGGATGTCATGTGTGCAAGGAATATGATTATACTTTTCTCAAGATTTAGGGTTATAATAGCAGCGCTTTCCATAGCAATCTTTTTATTAGTCTTCAATACTGCATACCTCTGCTATCATTCTACCTCCGCTGCCTGGCTTGTCGATATCTCCTTCTGGCTTCTCTCAATTGGCTCCATTGTTGCAGGACTTCTGGATCTCTCATTATTCTGGAGGAAAACCCCTCTTCTCTCAACCCTTCTGCTCACAATTGCAGGCACAGGAATTGTCTTTTTTGCCAGAATTTCCTCGACAATCTACAGCCTTATTGAGACCAGCTTCTATACACAGCCCATCGGGGGCTCCATAGTGGATAACACATCCTACAGACTAGTTTCCATATCCATCTTTGGATCTTTCATGGTGCTGGCATCAACTGCCATAAGCACATTATACAAGGAACACGATGTGTTCCACAGATCCCCCACCCTCTACTCGCTGATACATGGAAAGAGCATCAATCTTACACTTTTATCCTTTTTCATAGGCTTTGTTACGAGGCTTTACCCGGAATTAAAATATCAGAATCCGATAGGCTGGGACACGCTTGAGTACATATCTGTAGCCAGAGATTTCTCATATCAGCCGAAAGTTTTAACAACCTATATATGGCTGGGCGGATGGAGAAACCTTCCACCGCTTCTTACCTGGATTTCAGGTCTTCTGGCGCTGGGAGGCATCGATCCATGGGTCTTCTTCAAAATATATCCGCCTGTTGCCATGGGAGTAATGTCAATGTTGACAGCTTCCATAGCCTACAAGCTATCAAACTCAAGATGGGTTGGGCTTGCATCCTCGCTGCTGACAGTCTTCAATCCATACATAC
>Ga0080004_1115849_pt1 | contig 22755 bp, 22 predicted proteins | sample WasSprMetagenome_FD_69207 | JGI IMG/M metagenome (GOLD analysis project Ga0080004, IMG submission 69207) | Sulfidic aquatic microbial communities from Washburn Spring, Yellowstone National Park, USA - WS (SPADES assembly) (version 2) | ecosystem: Environmental > Aquatic > Thermal springs > Hot...
CCTAAGTTGCCACGTCCTTCATGTTAACCAAAAAATATTTAAGAAATTCCCCAATATAATTAGGGAAAAATTACGAGGAAAAATAAAGTCTTATCCCTAATAAGCATCGGCTTAGTACTCCTGATTTCAATATCTATCCTTCTGCCTTTAGTCTCAGCTGAAGCTGATGATGAAATGCCGAAGGGATGGTATGGTAAAAGGAAGGTTGTTGATAATTTCGGTAAGTATACGAGGATTGCCCTAATACATTATGAAGCTGGAGTCGTTAATGTTGGAAATCCTGATAATGATGGATCAAGCGATGGATATGAAGTTTTGGGAGTTTGGTGGGATCTCAGCAAGTATCCTAGCGGCGTTCCCTATATAATAAATCCAAGCACAGCAGTTAAAAGCTATGGGCTAAGCGCTGATTCTGTAGTTGAAGAGATAAAGTCTGCTTTAGAATCTTGGGATTTAGCTGTTGACCTCTCCGACTATGAAGTTGACTACGTTGCTTACCCAAGTTTTAAAGATGTTGGTAGTGAAACTACAATAAAGTATACGATTTACTTATACAACGATAACCCAATAATCGATAATAAGGCAAAGGCGAGCACAGGTTATCCAGATTATAAGAATGTTATAACTTGGGGTCGTGCCCAAAAAGGAGTTGTAGCATATGCAGTAATATGGTATGTTAGCAGCACCGGAGAAATAGTTGATGCAGACATAGTGTTAAACTCATACTACAAGTGGGGAATAGCTGATGGAAACGAAGCAACAACAGATTTCACGGATAAGTTCGACGTAAGGAACATAGTAGCTCATGAATCTGGGCATTGGAGCGGTTTGGATGACATCTATGATTCAAAGTATTCAGCCATGACAATGTATGGCTATACAACATATGGAGAAGAAATTAAAAGGTCGTTAGAGCCAGGAGACATAGCAGGAATTCAAACAGTCTATGCAAATCTGAGAACTTAAACTTCAATCTCTACTTTTTTATTGAGTTAGAAAGTTCCATTAATAAACGCAGAATATTGATTATGAGCCCGATGAACCTTATGTTAACATGCGCGTTGCTTGTTGATAGTTAGTTTGAGATATCTCTATTCTTACCGTGGAATTCGCCCTGGATTTTCATATACATTGCTGCTTAAAATGAATCTAAACAATGAAATATGCATGCTCCTGAGATGCGTTCTTCATTTAAGATTCTAAGGGCTTATAGTAGCGTACGATTAGGACAAGCCATACTACCATGATGCTGAATAGAACTATCTCGATAATAGCGCTTAAAATGAAATTAAAGCTAATGGATTTCCTAAGATGGCGAAGATTGAGGTTATGATGAATAGAGCATGAGGTGGGATTAGGAGCGATCCGTAGCCTATGAACTGTTCTTGAACTTCCTTCGGAACCAATGCATCCCTATTAGGAAGCCTGCAATTATCAGGGATGCCTCAACTATGCTTCCATACTCTATCAAAAGAATCTCACCCTATCTTAATGCCGTAATCATGGTTTAGCTTCTTCAAAACGTACTCGTAAAGCTCTTCATCCCTTCTCCTTATCCTTTCAAGCTCATACCTAGCTTTATTCAATAACTCTTCATCGGAAAATGAACCGTAACGCTCCATCAACCTTTCCGCTATCAAGCTGGCGGCAACTCTTTTCGGCTTTAAGAAATTGAAAACCATCCCCACACCTACTATTAGCTGTTAAACCTTAATTCTATCCCCATATATAACCTTAATGCCAACTTTTCCTTATCAATATTCTCTGCAAGGGTAATATGCTGACGAAACGCCATCCTTCAGCTAAATATTTCTCAAGCTCATTTTCATAAACTATTCTTTGAGGATTATGTCTACCCTCCCTAAGCTTCTTAAGCTCATTCTCGAAAAGCTCAAACTCCTCCTTGCTTAACTCTCTTCCAAATTCTTTCTCCTTAGTAACCTTAACCTCAGGTAGATCTATTCCATGCGTGCTTCAACATCTAATATTCTAAGGTATAATTCCCCATTCTCAGTCTTTATGGCAAGGTTCATAGCAGCCCCGTCTTGCCAGTGCCTGTAACTCCATAAAACAAAGTGATAACCGAAGTAGGGGGTTTATAAGTAATAGGAATGGGGAGTTTCTCCTTCAATTCTCCAAGTAGACTCCATCATTAAACTCCTACTTAGGATCAACTCCTAATAATGGGGAGTAGCGGAAAGTGTGAATATCTCCTTGATGCTTATCCTTCCGCAATTCAGGCATAGAATATAAGCCGTGAAAGGAGGAGTTTAGCATGGATGATAGAGTTAATTGATGCGTATCCTTTCCGTAGATTCATCAGTGGTAAAGATTTATATATTCTGGAAATAGTTGATTAGTGATTTTATGGTGGGATTGAAGAATTAGCTAGGAGGAGGGTTGAGGAATTGATAGCTGTAGGGCTTTATCAGGCAAGGGCTAACAGAGTTAGGAGTATGTGATGATGCTTTATAGGAGGTATGAGAAGTATTCAAAACCCATAGAGGATGTTAGGGAAATTTTAGCCAGGGAGGTTAGGGGAGGAGTTTAAGCCAAGAGGTTGTTGAGCTTAGGAGAAAGGAGATCGTTGAATGGTAATTTTCTACTTCGACACTTCAGCCATAGTTAAAAGGCATCATAGAGACTGATGTTTAGATGGAATATTCGAGTTTAAGATGGCTTTGCCGCATCTTTTGGGCAATACTTGAGTTCATAGTTGTCTTCTCTTTATGGTGGGGAGGAAAGAACTATTTGGGGAAGTCTTCGGCACCGTGTCCTCACTATTCCTTAAAGAAGTCTTGTTGCCTCATTTTACCTTGATTATTTTGATATTTCTTAATTATTGAAGCAAATTCTTCAGGATTTTTAACTGAGAGGATTATTGATTTCCAATATCCATTTTTTCTCTTTATCTCAACGCTTCTTCCATGATGTATTGCAAAATATATTTTCTTCTTAAATGGATCGATTCTTAATCCCCATCCAACATACCAAGGTATTCTTTCAACAATTTTAATTTCTTCTATTTCAGAAATTGGAGTTACATGCTTGTAGGGCCAAAAGTAAGCTTCGATTCTATCCTCATAACTTTGAAGTAGCTCGGAATGAAGAGAAGCCAAGGTCTATGATGTCTCTCCTCATAAACTAGCTTCACCCCCATCACACCGTAAATTTTGCGTAGATATAATTTAAGGTTTATTGCTGTATTGCCTTAACAGGGGATGATTGGGAGAGGTGAAAAAGTCTGATGCCTACCTCATACGTAACAACCCTTATGCTGGTATGGAAGAGGACGTGGAAAAGCTATGATTGAATTTTTCTCAACACTAACATTGATATCGCAATAGCTGCTATCGCTTTAGTATCTTTACATCTCATCTTCTTACCTCTAAACCGAAATGCATCGTCAAAAGACCATTATTTATAGCTTCAATCACTCTTATAGCTTGAATATACCATCAAACATATTCGCTTAAGCCGCCACATCCTCCTACTTTGGGAAAGCTTTAAATGTCACCAGTGCTAATGATACTAGTAACCTAAATAATTACCAATACTGGTGATACCTATGAGCTCTAGTGAGATAGAATTAGTAAATAAGATTATTTCTTCAGTGGAAAAAGAGAAGAGTAGATTGGATGAGGGTATTATTAATGGGAGGCAAGTAATTAATACATTACTCTCATTATCACGAAATATCGCATTCCGTTCAAAAAGGTTTGAGGCAACACAGTCTTTCCTTTATTTTTCTCTTGCTGCTACGTTGTTGAATACGTACTTTGAGCAAACTCTTCATAAATCAGTTGTGGAAATGCTGAATAAATCCGATAAATACGGTATACCTGCATTCATTGGGAATATGTTTAAAAGAGAGGTTTACGATCTTGATGTAGATAACCATTTCGATGATGATTACATTCCTAAGCTGGAGAAAATGAAAAATGACTTCACAACATTAAAAGAGTATAGTGAAGTAGATGGTGCAGCGACCAAATTAATTTCTTTACTTGTTGACTGTTCAGAACCCATAGTTAGGGAGATTAATATTAAACTTAGTAGGTTCTGCGAAGAAGTTATAAATGCATTAAAAGAGAAACCTTCACTAAACACCTTCAAGGAGAAAGTTGAAGAGTTTATTATTAACTTACATAGAGAAGTCCATGGTTGGCCTTAGGTGAGAGAAATGAGAAAATCTACTTATGAAATTGGAAAAATGATGTATTACGATGAGGTATCAGAAGTAGATACTGGCAAAAAAGAAGTTGAAGAGTATAGAAAGCCACAACCTCCAATTGAAAAGGATTTAACTCAAGTAGCATACGAAAAAGAAGGAGTGGAAACGCCGTACGTCTTTAAGAGGCCTGCAGCTATATCTAATTATAAGGAAAAGGCTGGTTCAGCGCTACCATTAAGCCCATTTAAGCCTTTAACTCCTGAGAGGGTGATTATTATAGAAGAATTGGAGAAAATATTAGCTCAGCCGGGGCTTTTAACGTTTGATCAGCTTAGGTTTATTGCTACTCAAGTGTTACCATCAAGTTCACGATTATCCCCAACATATTTAGAAAAACTTGTGGAGCGTTTAAGAAAAGATGCTTATGAAAGAAGGGAGTTTTATAGAATTAACTATCATATAAATTGGAGTGAAACTCTTCTAGATCCCTTACAATTTATAAAAGAGCAGGAATTAAAATCACTTCCTCCAGATAAGAGATTAAAAAGATGTTTAAGGGCGGAAGCTTGTGTAGAATTTGCATCCAGAGATGTAATGCTTTTTAAAAACTTCCTAGATGGAAAAATAAGTTATGATGAATACGAAAAAGAGAGTCGTAGTTTAGCTCAGAAAACCTATGGCGGGTTAAAAATTGTTTGAAAGTATTGCTGAAGAACTTATTCCTGAACTATCAAAGTTTGTAGAAAGAAGATTACCACATTATCCAAATAAAGAGTTGTTAAGAGACCTTATTATAGTTAAAGTGGTAGAAGAACTAAATATGGAAACAAAAAAAGGGCTAGTATCAGAACTGCCACCTGAAGAAGACATTGAACGTAGATTTAGAAATTATGTGCTTGCAATAGGAAGATCCCTATTTAATTTTCTTCGAAAAGAACGGGTACAAGATCTTATAAAATCTTACAACGTGACCGTATTAGTCGGCGCCGGATTCTCTTCAGATGCAGGCATTCCATTAACACGTTTTTTAAATAAATTTGATTTTGAGAAAATATCTGTAAATGAGGAGGAAGCTGGAAAATTTAAGGAAATCTTTAAACAAGATTTCATAGAGAGAAAAATCATAAAAATTACTAAAGCCCATGAAATAGTCGCTGAAATGTTTCATCATAAAGTTGTAGTAGAAATCATCTGTCTTAACTGGGACGATCTAATAGAGAAAGCTTATCAACACATGAATTTTGGGAAGATTAGGAAAATTAATAGAGAAGAACAGCAACCCCGTGATGACGATGGTGATGGGTTCTACCACTACTTGTGGAAATTTCATGGTGATATTGAAGATCAAGATTACGAATGGATATATCCCGGAATGAATGGAAGGGTATTTAGAAGATTCCATGAGTACGTTTCTGAACTACAAAAACATGCCCTAGTTTTTCTAATAATTGGTTACTCGGAGCAAGAGAATGAAGTAAAAGAGAAAGTAATAATACCTCTCGAATCCTCTCAATATATTCACACCTTTAGGATAGGTATGGATTTAAGATTGTTTGATAAATATCGTAAGAACTATATAGTTGCACCAGCAGAATGGATCGTGCCAATTTTATTTGAAGAAGCAAGAAAACTAATAAAATCTTGACCTCTCAAAACGCGCGTGATCAGAATGCGGAAGGAACCATTAACAGCATGCTTAATCGCCTTAGCAAACTCGTTAGCAAAATCGACTTTGAAACAATAAACAACCTATTATCTCAGCCAACAGTTTTTCCAGATATCCTAACATTTCTAGAAGAAGTGCATGAATTTATGGGGAGAATTGGACTATATATGTATGAGCATTTTCAGGTTGAGATTTCACGATGGATTGATGATGAAGTGGAGGGCTGGAACTACTTACAAATCAAAGTGATATTGCTTGGAGGCGGAATGAGTGAGATATCTAGAAGGGGAATAGATAAATTTATGCTTCTCAAAAGTTTAGTTTCAATAGCAACCCAAATCTTACCACAACAACTACGTCGAGAGGTTGTAGTTTTGGTGGAGTAGGCTTGTCGCATAGGGTGTTTGAGCCCAAAACTTTTTATGACTTAGCGATTCACGTCAAAAATCAGCTATTCCACATAATTCCTCAGAAGCTAAAACAGGCGGCGGATAGAACCTGTATTAGCAGAACCTATTATGCTGTCTTCCTTTCATTCAGGGATAAGATATTAGTATTGCCCTTTCAAAATGCAGAACTTAGAAGACGTATTGAACGCACGAACGATGCTCACGCCATCGTAGCGGAAACAATCAGAATAATTGATGCTGACATAGGAGATTTTATCGTGAATTTAAGAAAATTACGGAATGATGCAGATTATAAGACTGATATTGCACCTTCCCCAGATAAAGTAGCCTACGCTTTCAAAATAGCAAATGAAATTTTTAGCAAATCGGCTTTTATAGTTAGCAAGATCAAGGAGTCTGATATTATTTCAGCGTGGAGTAAAATACAAAGAAGAAGACAAAAAGAACGCTTCTATTTAGAATGATGCAGATCCATCGCTAAGTTTCTATAAACTTCATGACTTACCAATAGTTCGAGGAAGCTCATATAAATTATGTCAAAGCTCATGTGGATTGAAGTTTTATGTTAATAATTCTGTTTACGGCTTCAAGTCTTTTCTTTCTATCCCCTTAGCAGTTCTTCCGCAATTAGAGCACTTCTCAGAAAGCAAAATAACTCCTTCAACTACTTTCCTCCAAGAAGCTTACCTATATTTCATTAGCGTATTACCAGATAAAAACTTTTAGAGAATGACGGGCTTCAATAAGCTGAATGAATATAGTGTGATGAAAGATTGTGGAAAACATTAAAGTCTCATGATTTTTGAAATAACATAGAGCTAAGAAATACTGGAGCACTATTCAAGTAAAAGAGGGGTTGAAACACTTCACCGAAAAAGAGCTTTAAAAGTAAATAGGGAATAAACTATCCGGATGAAAATCAATAACGCTATTCTCAAGATCCATCTTCTGCGATTTCTGTACGTTCAAATATTCTTTTAAAGATTTGAAGCCGGAAGCCTTAAATATTTCCGTATCTTGTTTATTTAGGTGCTTTCATGCTAAAGGAATATGATGGCTCTCTTCTAGATTTGTTTGGTAGGTTTTATCGTCAAATTGGAAGCTTTCAAGACCAGGATGGAAATGTCTATCTTGTTTTTGAAAGACGTAGGTTTAAGCTTTTCAGGGAAAGGGTAATTTTGAGAAGGGAGCTTCTGGAGGAAAAGGAGTCTAAGCTTCCAGGCTCCACTCTCTACATTCCAAAACTCAAGAATAAGTTAAAGCTGTAGTGACAGCTTTTTGGAGTTACCTATTCTAATATCGCTACTCAGCTTATGCCTTGGAGTAATAAACCTAATTCTCCTATTCTACTATCAATACCTGAAGAGAGGTAGGCTGAGGATAATATATCATCCAAAGCTTTTAGATGAAGTCCATGTAGCAAGAGGAGCAAAGTTTGAAGGTGGAATCGAAATATTGAACGTGGGGAATGTATCTACTTTGATTTTAAGCATGGAGGTTATTAATCCTCAAAGCTTCAGCGAGATAAGGATAGAGGAAGAATCTGGAAGAAGTTTTCCAATAAGGCTTACCCCAACTGAGCTGACATTGATCTACTATAACTTAAATGCTAGAGCAAGACCAAGCACGCTTGAAACAGGATTTAGAATAAACTCTTCAGAAAAGACTTATGAAAGAAGGTTTAAGCTAATCTTCGAATAATTTGGAATTATCGGCAATTTCTATTTCAATAAAACTCATTCTTATTGCTAACATCCTCTTTTCATGGTTTATGAGGTCATCAGCAAAACTATTAGAAAGGATTATCAATTAAGCAGGTTAGGTTTAGAGTGCAAGGTTGAGGATTCTGTTTTGCCATGAATCATTATGGCACTTCTATACTTGAAGTTGATTTTACGAGGGGGAAGTTTTAGAGTATGGAGGCTATAGCCTAACTGATTCAGCTTACATTAATCATGTTCTAAATCAAATATTTCAGCTCTAGACTTAGATAACATCTTTCGTTACAGGCATAGTAGAAGACTTAACAAGATCTGACTATAGTATTTCACATAACTTTTTTCTACTGCTTCTTTGAGTATATGTTATAGTTAATCTGTTCGAGGCTTTGAGAATGGAGGAGAATTACAAATTCAACATAAAAGCGAGCCTCAAGTATACATCGGAGGCCTCATTCCAGTAAACCTAAGCGGTGGTTGAAGGCGAAGGGACATCCGATCGCAGCTACGGGAATAGACATGGCCGCCGAACTCACAAAATAGCTAAGGCAAGAAGCTGAGGGGGGCAGGCGCCCATTAAGAAGGGGATGACCATAGCGCATAACGTCGGAGGTGCTGGACATTACGCACACGTCACTATATACTCTCTCAATAAAGCCTAAGGTGAATGGGATGAGCGACTAGCAAAGGATTGGGGAAGAGGCTGGAGATGTAGACGTAAAGGAGTTGAGGATTCTCCCAATATCTCCCTTAATCCTGTACCGCACTCCAATACCGTTATGTTGCTTAGAGGCTTCATGATGTTTTAATCCCCTTCTCCCTCATAAGCTCCGATACGTATCTGAGCTTGAGGATTTCTATTGTTCCTCCACCTATTCCTCCGAACATGCATCCTCTTACAAGCTTCTCTGTGAGTAGTTCTGCTGAGTATCCGTATCCTCCTTGGAGCTGCATTGAGTCTATGCATATCTTCCTAACCATTTCGTTTGCGAATAGTTTTGTTAGTTGAACCTCCTTCACGTATGGTTTCCCGCTCTGTATTAGGTATGCTGAATGCCATACGTTAAGTCTTGATGATCTTATTAGGGAGGCCATTTCAGCTATTTTGAACTGTATTCCTTGATAGCTCTCTATGAATGATTTACCGCTTCTAGGATCTATTCTCTTCATTAGGAATTCTAATGCTTCATCGAATGCCCTCTGGGCAATACCGTTGCATATTGATGGATTACCTATCCTCTCGGTATTGAACATATCCATAGCCTTAGAGAATGCTTTCGGAGGTCCTAGGATCAGGTTTTCCTTAGGGACCTCGCAGTCCTCAAGGGTTATTGAGCCCCACGACAATGCCCTCGAACCTAATCCTGGTATTTCACCGTCAAACCTGAATCCAGGCGAGTTCCTTTCAACTATGAACATACCTACTCCTCTAGCCCCCTTCTCCCTTTGGTCAACTCTAGCGAATAGTATGAATAGATCTGCAACACCTGCGTTTGTTATGAATGTTTTCCTACCGTTTATTATGTATTTATCACCCTCCAATCTTGCGCTTGTAGTCATATGTGATGACAAGCTTCCAGGAATTGATTCCTCAGTCATGGCGAATGCTAGAATCCTCTCCCCTCTAGCAATGGATGGGAGGTATTTCCTCTTAATGTCCTCGGATGCGAAGTGGACGATGCATTGGGATGCTGCACCCGTATGTATAAGCATCATTCCAGCAACGTTCGGATCGAAGTATCCGAGCTCCTCCATAAGGATTATCCATGAATATATATCCTCCCCCATCCCTCCATAATCCTCAGGAACCCTAATACCTGCATAGCCGAGCCTAGCTAAATCCCTGAAAACCTCAACAGTACCCCAAATATCCCCATCCCTCTCCCTCCTTACAACATCAGCAGCTTTAAGCCTCCTACCAGCAAAATCCCTTAGAGTAGATCTAATCAGGAAATGCTTCTCACTCAAAAACGGTAGATGCAAATCCTCCAAAACCATACAACCACCACAAACACCTATATCTGCAATATTTAAATATTTATAGGAAGCATATACTCTATGGTTTAGCTGTTATTCTAAATTAGAATTAAAATAGTCTATGAAGCTTTTCTTCTGCCCCCATGATGTTGGTTAGGAAGCTTTCCCTAATCGGCATTCCACCATAGGATATAAGCTCCGGCACTATAACTCGAACTGTAGGTATACCTATGTCGGGATGTGTTAAATCGACTACGATAGCATCCATATTGTTCTTAGATAGCTCCTTTAAGTATATATCTATATCCATTCCTAAATCCCCCGTGGATTTACTGTATATTTGCTTGATGGGGGTAACGTTGTTGATCGGGGAGTTTCTTGATGATAGTAGGTTATTTTTATTAAACTCCATTAGGATATTCTTCCTAACTTTCTGCTGCTCCATTTCTGTTATTGCTCTTAGCAGAGCAACCTCTAATTCAAGATGGGTTCCTGAGCCTCCAAAGATAATACCTACCCCTCCAGCTACATAGCATATGAAGGCAACTACTGTAGGAATATTTATTTTCACCTTATTCTCAATGAGGAATACGAAAACTCTGTCTTGAGGAATGTTGTTGAAAAAATTAATTATGTATTTACTGTTTAATTCGTTGATTTCAATAGGTTTTATATTATCTATGTTTTCGGAGTTGAATGTGTTGTATAGTGCATCTCTCTCTATTACCTCAGCTAATCCGCTTAGTATTGCTTCCTCTAGAGTGTTTCCTGAGGCAAGACCTCCAGTATCATTAAACATGAATGATGTACCGCTTCTTGACATGTATGGATAGTAAACTAGGGAGGCTGGAACTAGAACTGGCTTCCTCCCTATTAGCGAGAAACCCCAGGTCCATTCATAACATATATCGTTAAGATCATGAAAACATCTAAATCCTCTCTCCATACAGTACCAGCATTTAGGGGGGATAATTTTAGGAAGTGAGAATCTGGAGGGGGGAATAGCGTACTCTTTCACTTCTTCATAGCTTGCATGAATAATTCTGCTATGGGGGAAAATTTGCGCGGAGTATCTCTCTATAGCCTCCATTATGGCGCTTGCTCTTGATTGATGAATAGTTATGCCTTTACCGTAAAACTCTCTAGGAGGCTTGTTGAGGGGGGATGGCGGTCTCGACCAATAGTAAAGAGCTCTATGACAGTACCACTTTCCTCCAGCTTTATTTACCCTAAATATTGGAATGTTGTCAGTATACTTTAAATCTATAAGCTCAACCTTTTCCACACCTATTTTTTGAAGTATGGTGCTTGTCTTCTCTAAGGTATTTAATGGATGAAGTGATCTACTACCGGTTTCACCGTTAACTATCTTTATACTTCTTATCTCCACTATAAGTCACTAAGAAAGAAAAAAGTTGTTATTTTATGGGTATATAATGGATGTGAATTCCTCTAATCCTAGCTTTTTAAGTGTTGATCTTAAGGGTTTCCCTGTTTTCGGATCCCATCCCATTAGTCTATAGTAGTCTCTTACCCATCCCTCTAGATACGGCTTAATACTCTTCCCAGCTGCTGGACCAGCATCAGCTGGAGCTGGATCTGTTATTCTAGGTGAAACGTTTAGATCATCCTCTACCGTTAAGCCCTGTCTAATATTAAATATTCTTTCAAGAGTTATTACACGTTCACCAACCATTAATGCTTCTTCTGGAGTGAAGTCCCATCCCACTATGGCGGAGATAGCTCCACTAGTATACTTAAGGATGCCTGGAACACCCCAAGTTGCAAACCAGCAGCTTCCATGGCAGTCATTCCAATACTTCAATCTTCCAGTTTTAGCCACCTCCTCAGCTTTACCGAATGGTGTTAACGGATCTGTTTTTACGGGGTAGCCTACATCAGCTTCAGGAGTCCAGCAGTCAGCTCCTGGAGCAGGCCATCCTGATCCTCCGCCAACTATTTGCCCAAGTAGTACTCCCCAAGCTCTCCTCCAATCATGTAGATTCATTCCTGAGCCTTTTATATGAACTGCAGCTTCAGGTAAACCTACTCTTTCAGCTGCGGCTTTAGGTCCATCAGCTAATAGCTTACCGAAGCCTTCCTTCTTAGCAATCTTTCTTAGAAGGGTTTCTATGGTTTTAACATCACCCCATCTTAGCTCTAATCCATCCGTCTTTTCCTTAGTAAGAAGACCCTTCTCATAAGCCTCAAAGGCTACAGCCATAGCGCATCCTACAGTACTTGTTTCAAATCCTAGACGATCATTTAAATCAGTTAAATACCAGACGCTTGGAGGATCAGCTACTCCAACTATTGATGATGCCCCTTCTTGATTCTCCCCTCCACCAGATAGGGTAGCTACATAACCCTTTAATGGACCTGGCTCCACTACTTCAACATCGTAGGAGCAGGCTACTGGACATCTGAAGCATGGCTTCGGAGTTATTTTCCCCTTTTCAGTCATTCCCTTACCGAAGCCGGGAAGCATATTTGTTGTCCAGTTTTTAGCTGATAAGCCTACAAGATTTAGAACACCCTTATAGTTGCTTCTTGGAACTCCTGCCTGTCCAACTATTGGAAACAATCCTAATGTACTTGCACCCTTCGTCCATTCCCTAGATATTTCCCTTAGCTTCTCCTCATCCACTATTGGAACCTCCTTCTCCCCCTTAACTGCAATAGCCTTTAACTTCTTGGATCCCATTACTGCTCCTACACCTGAATGTGAGAATGAATGGTTTTTATCGTTTTCTATAAGTGCTCCTGCACACATATTCTCCCCAGCAGGTCCGATAGCGGCTACACTTACCTTTCCGGGAATTTCTGTGGTAAAGCCTAAATCCTTCTTAATCAGGTCTTCAGTTTCATGAGTATCCCTCCCGACAAACTTCTCCGCATCACGAATCTCAACTTCACCATCATGAATCCAGAGGTAAACCCATTTCTTCGAAGCTCCAGTTATAATCATACCATCATATCCAGCCCCCTTAAGTCTAGGACCAAACCATCCATGTGAGTGAGATCTTCCTGCTGTAAAACCAGTATCAGCATTTAACGTTACAACTGTACAGTTATTTGGTGATGGAACAGCAATTCTTGTTCCCTCCGTAGAAACGAAGGGACCGTTCATGAAAATTAGTGGGTTTTCAGGTTCTAGCGGACCTACTCCTGTAGGAAGCTCCCTTATCAGATACCATAATCCAAGACCGAAGCATCCAACATACTTTCTTAAAACATCCTCAGAGGGTAAGCCCTCCAACGTTATCTTCTCCGTTGTTAAGTCAACTCTAAGAATTTTCCCCATATATCCTCCTTTAATCACAAAATTCACCAATTATTATAATTGAGAAACTAACTAATAAACTTTCCGATCATTTGTTGGAGATTTCTGTATAAGACATTGCATACAGTATTATATACAAGTGTATTACGAGAGATTAACGCTTCCTAACAAGAATTCAATCTCCTAATTTCTAAATATTTCACATTGGTTTTGTATGTTCCCACATCTTAAGCTGAGGGGGGCTCACAGCATCTAATAAGCCTTTCATCAACATTCCCCAATACATAAGGAAAAGAGAGTTGGACGTGGCAACTTAAGTTCACCTTCTTGGGTGGTTGTTGTATAGTATGAATAGTTTATTAGTAGGTTCCAGCATAGTGTTGATCTCCTAAATCTCTCGCTTTGTTGGTGGGTTTGATGTTGTTGAGAATGATTTTGTTCTCTGCTGAATGATGAGTATACGATTCTACTAGGCTTCTATCTGAAGGGCTTTGTATTGTATGTTAATCCTAACTCTCCAATGCATTTTAAGCCATAAGCATTATCAACGATGAATGCTGGTCTCCCAATACAGTAGTTTAGAACTTCATCTATGAATTGTTGGTAAGAATATTTTGATGATAAACCATCATATATCTCATTCCTATCAACATCCGGCATAAACCCAACCAATCCATTAACCTTAACGCATGTCTCATCAAGCGCTATAACTCTTCTAGGTATTCTGGATAGATTAACACTAATCCTCCTAAACTTCCCAACCCACCTCCAACAGCTGTCTTAGAGACCCTATAAACCTCAATAATGCTCTACCTCCTAAGACTTGAAAGCTGAATATAGAATGCTAACCCAAGAATCTTAAGCTCAACGGAACCCTTTCCTCCCAAAAACTAAATTCTCAATCAGAAACCTAATAACCAACATGAAATAACCAATAAAGAATATATAAACCTTAAGTTGCCACGTCCCTTGTTTTAAACGAAATATTTAAATAATCCTATTAAACGTTATCTATTTCGTAAAGTAGGTGGATTGACTTGTTAACTGCTGCTGGTTTATTGCAATCTTTAATAAGTGGTGTACTGTTAGGATTTTTATATGCAGTAATGGCTTATGGACTTACCTTAACATTCGGTGTTATGCGAGTAATTAATAACTCACATACTGTAAGCATGCTTTTAGGATCCTATATATCATATTGGTTATTCATACTGTATGGAATAGATCCACATATATCGGTAATACTATCTTTTACTACACTATTTATCATTGGCTTAATATTGGAAAAAGTTATGATTGAGCCATTACTTAAGCTTCCAGACAAGCAGTTTGAAATGTCAACGCTAATTATAACGTTTGGGGGATTTATGATCTTGGAAGGAATGATAACAGGTTTATGGTCTGGCGATTTTAGAGCAATTTCTACTTATTATAGTGGAATGTCCGTTACATTAGACTCAGTAGTTGTGCCGATAACGCGTATAGCTAGCTTTGTGATAGCTACCGTTATGTCAATAGCTTTAACAGTAATACTTATGAAAACAAAAATTGGAAAAGCTATTAGAGCAACTGCTCAGGATAAAGATGCTGCTATGTGTATGGGTATAGATCCCAAAAAAATATATTTACTAGCCTTTGCAATAGGAACAGCTAGTGCAGGAGTTGCTGGGACAGCTTTCGCTATAGCATATCCATTCTTTCCTGCTATACATAGAGAATGGCTTGGTAAAGTATTTACAATAGTCGTACTAGGAGGTATGGGAAGTGTTCTTGGAGCATTTATTGGAGGACTTATATTAGGTGTGTTAGAGAGCATAGCTTCATATATCTTACCAGCAAGTATAACACCCATTGTAGCCTACATAGTTTTGCTTATTGTCTTATACATTAAACCAACCGGTATATTTGGGGTGAAATAAGTATGTTTAAAAATTTAACAAAAATTACAATTATTTACATGCCGTTATTAGCGCTACTATTACTTCCAATATTTCCAGTTCCTGTTTATATACTTCACATATTTTTCATAATACTTATGTATATAGCGTTAAGTACATCGTTTAATATAATGGCTGGCTATACAGGATATGTTCCTTTTGGGCATGCAGCATTTTTTGGTTTAGGTGCTTACACAACGGCTGTGATGGCATTTCAATTTGGAGTATCAATATTTCTAGCTTTACCATTAGCTGGTATAATATCTATGTTATTCGCTGCATTAATTGGTTATCCAACATTAAGATTACGGGGTGTGTATTTTGCTATAGCAACATTAGTATTTAACTTTATAGTTGAATTTATGATATATAATATTCCATGGACACGGGGTGCACGAGGTATTACACTGCCTTTATTGCCGTTTTCTATGAGGACTAATAAAATAATTTTTTATTACTCCATGTTAACTATAGCAGTAGCGACCGTTTATGTAGCTTATAAAATTCTAAATTCTAAATTTGGCTTAGCATTAATAAGTATACGTGAAGACGAGGATGCTGCTGAAGCTTTAGGTGTAAATACAGCTAGATATAAGTTTTACGCATTTTTAATAAGTGCATTTTTAGCAGGTATACCTGGTGGGCTTTACGCAGGTTACATGAGTTATATAAATCCAGAGACGGTATTTACATTATATATAGCATTAAATCTAATATTAATGGCGATATTAGGGGGTATGGGTACATTAATAGGACCTATAATAGGTCCCATTATTTTAGTTACTATATCAGAGTACCTACGATATACTATTAGTAGTGCATGGTATATCACCATACTTGGAATCATATTAATACTCATAATGAGATATCTACCTGAGGGGATATGTAGCATACTAGTTAAAAAAGCTCCATATATAGGCAAATACATAGGGTGAGACCATATGCCTTTGTTAGAGTGCACAGATATAGTGAAAAAATTTGGTGGATTAACAGCTTTAAATAAGGTTAGCTTTAGTGTTGAAAGGGGGTTGATTTTTGGGGTCATTGGTCCTAACGGTGCCGGAAAAACAACTCTTCTCAATTGTATTACAGGCGTTTATAAGCCGGATCTCGGTACAATAAGATTTAATAATGAAGATATTACTGGATTAAGACCGCATAAAATATGCTTAAAAGGAATAGCTAGAACTCATCAAATAGTAAAACCTTTTCGTACATTATCTGTGTATAAAAATGTTATGATTGGGGCATTATTTGGGAGATATGGCAAAAAGGATAGTAAAATTATTAATGAAAAAGTTGAAGAAATTTTAGAGTTCACAGGTTTAATAGATAAGAAAGATGTTTTAGCATCAAATTTAACATTAGCAGATCAGAGAAAGCTTGAATTAGCAAGAGCATTAGCTACAAATCCAGAGTTATTATTATTAGATGAAGTAATCGCAGGTTTAAACCCAACAGAAACAGATGGAATGGTTAATATAGTTAGACAAATTAGAGATATGGGTATAACAATAATTATGATTGAGCACGTGATGCGAGCTGTAATGAAAACATGCGATAGAATAATGGTGCTACATCATGGAGAAAAAATAGCAATAGGAACACCTAAAGAAATATCTAATAATATTAAAGTTATAGAAGCATATCTTGGGAAGAGATATATGTAAGGAGGGGTGGATTTCATGCTAAAAATTAATAAAATAAATGTTTCATATGGGAAACTCCAAGTATTATGGGATGTATCGTTTGAAGTTAATAAGGGCGATATTACAGCAATCATCGGTCCTAACGGTGCTGGAAAAACAACAATTTTAAGAACAATAGCTGGTTTATTAAAACCATTATCAGGATCAATAACATTTATGAATGAAAAAATAGATGGGATACCACCAAATAAAATAGTAAAAAGAGGAATTTCACTTGTTATGGAAGGAAGAAAATTATTTCCTAAAATGACTGTACTAGAAAATCTTGAAATGGGAGCATATACAAAATGGGATGAAAGATTTGATATGTTAGAGAAAATCTTTCAAATATTCCCTATATTAAAAGAAAGAAAAAATCAGCTAGCCGGTACATTAAGCGGTGGTGAACAACAAATGCTTGCAATAGCTAGAGCATTAATGTCAAGACCTAAACTATTAATGTTAGATGAGCCGTCACTTGGATTAGCACCAAAACTAGTATTACAAATATTTGACCTAGTAAAAGAGATTAATGATAATGGTGTTACTATTCTATTAGTAGAACAAAATGTAAAGCATGCTTTAGAGTTGGCTAGCAAAGCTTATGTACTTGAAAATGGAAGAATTGTGCTTGAAGGAAAAGGTGATGAACTCTTAGAAAATGAATATGTAAAAAAGGCTTACTTAGGAATATAGCTCTTCTCGTTTTGTAAAGCATATCTAACTATATTTATCAATTCAAAGTCTGTCTTGTAAACTTAAGCTTTATCTGGAAGATTCTCTTCTTATTTATGGTGATTCTACGTCCAAGGTTTTTAGGTTTGTTGGAGAGAACTCACTTATCTTATTATTTATGGTGCTTATATATTTTCGCTCATATTCTCGAGAGCTTCTTCAGATATTTTAAGCTTTATAATATTTAGGTCATACATCTATTCTATCATGGTTTAGATCTTTATGTTTTCCATTTCCTGATGTTCGTAGGAATGCTAGAGTCTTGCTGGTTGATGATACTAGGATTAAGATAGGTTCTAGGGAGAAGGTGTTATATATTGCCTTCGAGCCCTACTTAAGGAAGATCATATACATGATGAATTTCGATGTTGCTAACATACTAACATCTTAATATTCATTAAGAGGGTTAGGGCTATTTGTGGCTCAAATATAATTATATTGACTGATGGAGCCCCATACTATAGGGCTTCATGCAGAATTCTTAATCTAAGGCATGGAGTATATAGTATTGAAGTTAGGAATTTGATGGAGAGGATAATAGAGTATGTTAAGGATAGGACTAGGCTATTCGATAACTACATACCATGCATTAAGGATGAATGCGATGAGGAGCATGCAAAAATGCTTCTAAAATCAATAATGATAATGATGAACGAAACATGGATAAATAGAAGAGTTAAAGCAAAGAATTCATAGAAAATACAATACCCATGATAAAGGTGATGAAACATGCTTAAGTTTACAAAGCGCTAGGTTTATAAGTAAGTTATAAATAAAATTTCAGGGGTATTATAATGTATTCTAAGGGAGCTTTAAAAACATCATATATAGCTATTGCAGTTATTGTAATAATAGTTATTGCTGCTATTGCCATATATTTCACAACAATGCCTAAACCAACTCCCACCACACCTACACCAACACCAACCCCTACAACACCAACTCCAACACTTACTACTCCACCTCGAACTTCGCCATCTCCCACACCTACAACAACTCTTACTGCGCCAGCGAAGACTGAGATTATTATTGGTGCTGCATTATCGCTAACAGGTAAATATGCTGAAAGCGGTAAATGGTATGAGGAGGCATATAAATTATGGGTGGAGGAGGTGAATGCTAAAGGAGGAATTTATGTAAAAGAATATGGTAAAAAACTTCCTGTAAGACTTATACTCTATGATGATGCTAGCGATCCTACAACAGGTGTTAGTTTATATGAAAAATTAATAACAGTCGATAAAGTGGATTTAATATTGGGTGCCTATTCTAGCGCGATTGTTTACTCTACATCTGCAGTAGCGGAGAAGTATGAATATCTTTATTTACAGGGGGGAGGGGTTTCAAAATCAATATTTGAGAGAGGATTTAAATATACATTTCTAACTGTACCAGGATTAGGACGTGAATATGCGCAGGGTTTATTTGAATGGCTTGCAACATTACCTTCAGAGAAAAGACCGAAAACTTTAGCATTTTTAGGAGAGGATACAGAGTTCCCGCATGATCTGTATGAGGGTGTTAAAAGCTACTCTGAGCAGCTTGGTATTAAAATTGTGGTTACTGAATTTTATCCAAAAGGAACAACTGACTTAACACCGGTAGTTTCTAAAGCTAAAGCTGCTAATGCTGAAATATTAATAGGTGGAACTTATTTCCCAGATGCCGTAACTATGGTAAAAACTGCTAAGGAGTTAGATTATAATCCGAAAATCATGTGGCTTTCGGTTGGTCCTTCAATGTATCCTGACTTTCCTAATGCATTAGGACCTGACGCTAATTATGTTTGGAGTGGCGTGCATTTCATGCCTTATCCAACAACAAAATATAGTGCTGATTTTGTTAAAAAGTATCGTGAGAGATGGGGTAGAGATCCTGATTATCATGCAGCAGCTGGTTATGCTGCCGCACAAATATTACAAAAAGCTATTGAAGCAACAGGCACACTTAATAATAAAATACTTCGTGATTATGTTGCTACTCATGAGTTTGAAACGGTTGTTGGCGTATTAAAGTTTAAACCTGATGGAACACCGCATTATGCTATGATAACTATACAGTATCAAAACGGAAAACCGGAAAATGTCTGGCCTAAGGAGGTCAAAACGGCAGAACCAGTATATCCAATGCCCACATGGAAGGAAAGAAAATAAAATTTTTAATTTACTAATTTTTATTATTACAAAGTCTTTATGTGCATAAGAATTAAAGCCAGAAGCTTAAGTTTACAAGATACTTCCTAATTTACTAAAGGCTGTTTAAAATCTAGATCTTGATGATGTCCTAGAAGGCTTGAAATGAATTAGAGTACGAGCCAGAATCTTACGTGTATGCATAAATAATGCAAGTTTCCCGTTCATAATGCTTGATGTTTGAAGGTTAGCTAGATTATTTCAGGTAGGTAGTTTTTTATAAGTTCCTGGATGTTTGTTCTAAGCATCTTCATAGCTTCAGGTAGGTGGTTCATGATGTCTTCAGCTGTTATTCCATCCTCCCCGAATTTTTTAGCCGCTATGTCTCCAGCTAAGCCGTGAATAAATACGCCCATTCTTACAGCATCATTAATCTCATAACCTAGGCCATACATAGCAGCTATGGTTCCAGTTAATACATCACCGGATCCTGCTGTAGCCATTCCGGGATTTCCTGATGTGTTTATGTATATGTATCCGTCAGGACGACATATTAGGCTATGAGCTCCCTTCAACACTATGAAGGAATGTAGACTACGAGATGTATTACGTAGTATATCAATAATGTTTTCCTGAATTTCCTTAATGCTTACACCGGTTAGTCTAGACATCTCTCCAAGGTGGGGTGTTAGAATTGTTGGTGCCTTCCTACTCTTAACAACATTTAAATCTCTCGATACTGCTGTTAATCCATCACCATCTATTATTACAGGCTTCACAATATCTCTAGTAAGCATTCTTATAAGCTCCTGGGACTCCTCGCTAAGAGATGTTCCGGGACCTAGAGCAACTATGTCTATATCGTATTTCTCGACTAGATCTATGATGAAGCTATAGTTATCCATCGATATTGATCCGTCAACAGTCTCGTTTAAGGGTATGTATACAATCTCGCTTGCCCTAGATGCTATGGAGGGAATTATTGATTTAGGAGCTGCTAGCCTTGAGTAGCCTCCGCCAGCCTTCAGGAACGATAATGCTGAGAAGTATGGTGCACCATAATAGCTTCTAGCACCTGCAACTGTTAGGAGCTTGCCAAACATGCCTTTATGACCCCAAGGAATCCTAGCTGGTGGAGGAGTAGGGGTATTAAGCTCTGCTTTAATCTCATCAGTATTATATAACTCCGGAGGATAAGATATGCGTGAAACATAAAGCTTACCGCAATAGCTATATCCAGGATACAGAATATTTCCAAGCTTAGGCAATCCAAAAGCTACAGTATAGCTTGACTTTACAGCAACCCCGCAAACCCTACCGCTATTCCCATCAATTCCTGAAGGTATATCAACACTGAAAACTGTTTTACCGATCTTATTTATCTCCTCTATAACACTCCTATATATACCTGTAACCTCTCCGGACAGTCCAGTTCCAAAAATACCTACTACAACAACATCAGCCCACTTAAGAGCCTCCCTAAAAATAGTTAGCTCATCATCCCCTTTAACTACATATCTCTCAATACCTAACCTACATATAACTTCATAATTCCTCCTAGCAGGCTCCCTATACTTCTCCGGGTCACCAACAATAAACACCTTCACAATCCCACCGCTAGAGTATAGTTTACGTGCAGCTACAAGAGCATCGCCGCCATTATTTCCATGACCTGCAACAACCATAAACCTCACTCCAGAAACACCGTGCTCCTTAAGAATCGTAAAGTAAACAGCATTCCCAGCATTCTCCATTAAAACATCCCGGCTAATACCGTAAATCTCAGTAGCCTTCAAGTCAAGCTTAGCCATCTCCTCAACAGTACATACCTTTAATCTAAGCATATTTAAGTAGAGAATAGCGTAATATTAAGCTTACTCCCACCTAAATCCTAGCAGCTTAACATACTGTACTTAACTTCTTAAGCTATACCCTCCACTATAGATGTTCCTCACATCATCACTATAAGCTATTCAAATTATAAGAATACGCACTAACATCCATAAAATTAATTTATATATGGCATTAAATATTCTATGTGAGGGAGTTCATAATATATACTCATGGAGTTACTGGACCGTTTAGACTTGATGACTTACCTGGAGCTGGTAGAATGGATTTAATAGCTAGATGTATATCAAACGCTATATTTATTTCAGACGCTATTAGAAGAGATGTTAAAGTATATATTGTTTTAAACGGTCCACCTAATCCTCCTAAAACAGTTATATTTGATGCTGCAAAGATTAAGCGTACATCGCCCGATGAGAGAAATATAGCTTCACATATAAGAATAGCATTAGAGAAGCTGGGGGATAAAAGAGAGGTAGAGTCAGAGCCAGGCATAACTATAAAGAAACTAGGCTTTAAGGAGCTTGTCGAGGAGAAAATAAGGAAACAGCAGGTCATATATATGCATCCAAAAGGGAGAAATATAAGAGACTTCGAGTTCCAGCCTAAATTTGCAGCAATAATAGGTAACCACAAGGGGCTACCTAGAGAGGTTGAGGAATACTTGAAGAGAATGGGTGTGGAAACAGTTTCGGTTGGGAAAATAGAATACTTTGCCTCCCAAGTAATAACGATAATACATTACGAGCTAGACTCAAGAAGCAATGTTTAATTAACGCATGAAATAATAGAAAGATCATTCTACTTTAAGCTCATGCATGTACGTAGCAACCTGATGATTATCTCCTAATGATGAAATCTTTCATTCTGAAATATGCTTGAGGCAGACGTGAAGAATACTAATCAAACCAATAATCCGCTATGTCCGCCTTACACATCTTGCAAGCTTAAACATACCTCATCATCTCCATCATGGATAATGCTTCAGAACTCTCTTCAACATATCTAATCATCATCAAACAATACTTAACGATCCAGCGTGAGGAATGTTTAAGTAGGCTTAGAATACCTATTCCTCTCAATGATTTAAGTAAACATATGAAGTGGAGATGTAGATTCTCCCCTTAATAAACCTAAAGACTTAGCATGGAGACTCCATATATGAAAGAGGCTTAACTAAGCTG
>Ga0080004_1163655_pt1 | contig 22745 bp, 17 predicted proteins | sample WasSprMetagenome_FD_69207 | JGI IMG/M metagenome (GOLD analysis project Ga0080004, IMG submission 69207) | Sulfidic aquatic microbial communities from Washburn Spring, Yellowstone National Park, USA - WS (SPADES assembly) (version 2) | ecosystem: Environmental > Aquatic > Thermal springs > Hot...
CCCCCTGGCAGGGGGTTTGGGGGATGTGCCCCCAAGAACCTTAAGAAGGGGGCGAGTTGCCCACATTAGCCACCCCGCCACGAGTGGGACCCAAAACGCTGGCGGACCCTAAGCCAACGGGGGTGGGGAAAGGGGGGTCCAGGGGGCGGAGCCCCCAGTGGAATGCTATGCAACCCTCCGTGGCCTGTATTGGAGGGCTTCGGCAATGTGGTGAGGGAGGATTTCGTGCGAGCCTTCAAGGTCGGCTATGGTGCGGGCAAGCTTGAGCACCCGGTGATAGGCCCTGGCAGTCATCCCCAGCTGGGTCATAGCGGCCCGCAACAGGCTTTTCCCCGCTTCGCTCACCGGGCAGAATTCCCTGATTTCCGCCGGGCCCATGTCTGCATTGCAAAGAAGCCTTGTGCCCTCAAAACGCTTCCTCTGGATAGCCCTGGCCCTCTCTACCCTCTCCCTTACCTTGGCCGAGGGCTCGGCTGGCTGGTCGGATACCAGTTTCTCGTAATCAACCCTGGGCACCTCTACGTAGATGTCAATCCGGTCCAGAAGCGGGCCGGAAATTCGCCTCTGGTAACGGCTAACAACCGAAGGAGAACAAGTGCAGGTATGGGTGGGGTCACCATAATATCCGCACGGGCATGGGTTCATAGCCCCCACTAACATGAAGTTGGCGGGGAAGGTCAGGGAACCCTGAGCCCTGCTTATGGTCACTACATGGTCCTCCAAAGGCTGACGCAGGACTTCAAGCGTCCTCTGGCCGAACTCCGGAAGCTCGTCTAAGAAAAGGACTCCACGATGGGCCAGGCTTATCTCCCCAGGCCTCGGTATCCTCCCACCACCAACCAATCCGGCGTGGCTTATGGTGTGATGAGGAGCCCTGAAAGGCCTCTGACGTATCAGTGGGGTGCCAGGGGGAAGCATGTTGGCTACGCTGTATATGCGAGTTATCTCCAAAGCTTCCTCTGTGGTCAGGCTGGGGAGGATTGAAGGCAACGCCCTTGCCAACAGGGTCTTGCCTGCTCCAGGAGGACCTACAAGCAAGATATTGTGACCCCCGGCCGCGGCTATCTCCAATGCCCTCTTGGCGTGCTCCTGCCCCTTTATATCGGCCATGTCCACCTCGTACTGGGGCTCTACTTCGCTCATCAATGAGGGGTCAGGCTTGTAAGGCTTAAGCTCTTCCCTACCGTTAAGATGCCGCACTAAGCTTACAAGGTCGGGGGTAGGGATTACCTCAAGGCCTGGGACGAGGGCAGCTTCTGGAGCATCAACCGAGGGAACGTAGAAGGTCTTGAAACCTTTCTCTTTCAAGAAGCCGGCCATGGGGAGGATGCCACGCACATGGCGGACCGCCCCTTCCAGGGAAAGTTCCCCCACAAAGACCGAACCCGAAAGGTCGGCTGAGATTTGGCCGGAGGCACAAAGTATCCCCAGGGCGATGGGCAAATCGTAAGCCGAGCCTTCCTTGTGCAAATCGGCAGGAGCGAGGTTAACGGTTATCCTTCCGCCTGGGAAATGGAAGCCGGCGTTTTTTAGGGCCGAACGCACCCTCTCCCTGGATTCCTGGACAGCCGTATCGGGCAAGCCAACTATTATAAAGCCGGGCGAGCCCGCCGATACATCAACTTCTACTTGGACTATGGCCCCATCCAGGCCTATTATGGCGCAGCTCGTAACTACGGAAAGCATCTTTGCGCTACCTCAAAGCAGGTGACCCCCCTGGCACCCCTTTTTAGGATTAAGGCAAGCTTTCCTGCAGAATCTGATTGGCTATGACCAAGCGCTGGATTTCGTTTGTGCCCTCGTAGATTTCGGTTATTTTGGCGTCCCGGTAGAGGCGCTCCACCACGTACTCTTTCATGTAGCCGTAGCCACCGTGTATTTGGATTGCCCTGTCGGTGACCCAAACGGCCGTTTCCGAAGCAAATAGTTTGGCCATGGCGGCCTCTTTGGTGTAGCGTTCCCCGGTATCTTTCTTGAGGGCGGCCTTTATGGTAAGAAGCCTTGCGGCCTCTATCCGGGTAGCCATATCCACAAGCATCCACTGGATGGCCTGGAACTGGGCGATGGGTTGGCCAAACTGTTGCCGGCTCTTGGCATACTTCAATGCTTCTTCATAGGCACGGCGGGCTATCCCCACCGCCTGCGCTGCTACCCCAATCCTCCCCGAATCAAGCATCATCAAGGCAATTTTGAACCCCTCTCCTTCCTGCCCCAGTCTGTTGGAAACGGGCACTCGGCATTCTTCAAAGATTAGCTCTGAGGTATTAGTGGCCCTTATGCCCATCTTGTTTTCCTCACGCCCTGGCCTAAAGCCAGGCGTACCTTTTTCTACAATGAAAGCCGTTATGCCCTTGTGGCGGAGGGAGGGGTCAACCGTGGCAAAGACTATGGCCACATCGGCTATGGAGCCATTGGTTATGAAGTGCTTTAGGCCCGAAATCACGTAGTAATCGCCATCCCTTACCGCCCTTGTCCGAATAGAGGCCGCATCGCTGCCCGCCTCGGGCTCTGTGAGGGCGAAGGCCCCTATGGCTTTCCCCGAGGCTAAGCCTGGAAGGTACCGCCTCTTCTGTTCTTCGGTCCCGAAAAGGGCGATAGGCTGGCAGACCAGGGAGTTCTGGATTGCCACCATTATCCCTGTGGAGGCACAGGCTCGCGATAGTTCCTCTATCACCAGCACATAGCTAACGGTATCGGTTTTTGAGCCACCGTATTCTTCCGGAACCATGAGGCCCAAAAAGCCCAATTCCCCAAGCTTCCGGAATTGCTCTATCGGGGGTTTACCAAGCTCATCCAGCTTTGAGGCGATCGGTTCCAGCTCTTTGCGGGCGAACTCCCTGGCCTTTTCCTGGATAAGCTTCTGCTCTTCGGTGAGGTTCAGGTCCATATTAATCACCCCCAGGCCTTAAGAATACTTGTAGAAGCCTTCCCCGCTCTTCCGCCCAAGCTTTCCGGCCAAGACCATTCTCCGCAAAAGTGGGGGGGCAACGTACCTTGGGTCCTTGAGCTCCTCATACATGGCATCGGCAATGTAGAGGGTGGTATCAAGCCCTACAAGGTCCAGAAGTGTGAGCGGTCCCATGGGGTGATTGAGGCCAAGCTTTATGGCGGTATCAATGTCCTCCTTCGTAGCGTAGCCCGATTCTACCATCCTTACCGCATCCAAGAGGAAGGGGATGAGCAGGGCGTTCACGATGAAGCCGGGAGAATCCTTGGCTACCACTATGGTTTTGCCCAAAGATTCGCCGAACTTCCGAGCTATTTCCACGGTCTCTTCCGAAGTAAGTATGGTCCTGACCATCTCCAGAAGGGGCATGATGGGGACCGGGTTGAAGAAGTGCAGGCCGAGGACTTTATCCGGCCGCTTTGTGACGGCAGCCATTGCGGTTATGCAGAGGGAAGAAGTGTTGGAAGCGAGGATGGCATGGGGCGGGGTTATGCGGTCAAGTTCGGAGAACACCTGCTTCTTCAGCTCCAGGTTCTCCACCACCGCCTCAATGACCAGGTCACAATCGGCGAAGTCTTCCATGGAGGTAGTGCCTTTTATCCTGGCCCAAGCCGCATCCATCTCCGCTTGGGTAAGCTTACCCCTGGAAACGGCCTTGCTCATGGATTCCTTTATCCGGTCCAGGCCCTTCTTGAGGAGTTCATCGTTGACCTCCCGGACCACTACTTGGTATCCGGCTCGGGCGCAGACCTCAGTTATGCCTGAGCCCATTATCCCGCATCCGACAACGCCTACTTTCTTGATTTCCATGGCTTGCCTCCTTGCAAGGATTTTACAAGAGCAGCTTCTTCTCCACTTCGGCTGGGTCCAGCCCGGTTACGGAAATCAATTTTTTGCGGGACGTGGCCCCAGCTACTATTTCCAGCTGCTCTTTTCTTACCTCAAGTTTATCGGCCAGAAAATTGAGGAGCTCTTCATTGGCCTTCCCCTTCTCCGGTGGAGCTGCAACCTTTATTTTAATCGCTTCCCCATACCGGCCAACAATCTCAGTGCGCTTGGCCCCGGGAACGACAACCACTGTGAAGGCGGCTCCTCTTTCGGCCCCTGTTATGCGGAACTTTATGTCCCTCATATCCTCCCCACCACTTGCAAAATCACACCTTTGACGATTTGGAGGGCCACTATCGCTACCGCCGGAGTTATATCCACCATCCCAATCGGTGGTATCACCCGGCGCAGAGGGGCTAAGATTGGTTCGGTGATTCGGAAGACAAAGCGAGCTGCGGGGTGATATGGGCTGATACCAAGCCAGGAGAAAAAGACCCTGGCCAGGATGGCCAAACACCAAAGGTTGAAGAAGAGGTCCACTGCATTGTAGAAGACCGCCCTAATCAAAGGAACTACCTCCTCTCACCGAAGATGGCCCTCCCTATCCTTACCATGGTAGCTCCTTCTTCCACCGCCACCTCAAAGTCATCGGTCATGCCCATGGATAAGTGCTTCCAGGAAGCTTGGGGGAACTTCTCGGCCAAGCGGTCACGTAGCTCCCTGAGCGCCCTGAAGTAAGGCCTCGCCTCCTCCGGTTCCTGGACAATTGGGGCTATGGTCATGAGGCCCTGAACGGAAAGGCCAAGAAGGGGAAGGATTTCGGGCACGGCCCTCTCCACCTCATCGGGATGGAAACCGAACTTGGTCGCTTCCCCGGAAATGTTGACCTCCAAGAGGATGGGGATGGTCTTTCCCAGAGAGACCGCCCTCTTGCTCAGCTCTACCGCTAACCTAACACTGTCAATGGAGTGGATGAAATCAAAGAGCCTGACCGCTTTGGGCACCTTGTTAGTCTGGAGGTGGCCGACCATGTGCCAGGTTACGGGCTTAGGGAGCAGAAAATTTATCCTGGGGATTTTTTCCAAAGCTTCCTGGACCCTGTTCTCGCCGAAGTGTTCAATTCCCAGTTCGGCAGCGGCCATGATGCGCTCCGGTTCCACCGTCTTGGTGACGGCTACCAGGATAATTTCCTGGGGATTCCTGCCCTTACGGAGGGCAGCTTCGGCAATTTTTTCCTTCACCCTCTTAATCCTAACTTCAAGCTCTTCCATTCAGACCCACCACAACAGCGAAGCGGCCGGTAAGGCCTCCGGAAGCTCGGTGAGAAAAGAACTCCTCATTCCGGCAGCGGGTGCAAATCCCGGCCACTTCTACTTTCTTGACCCCGGCCTTAAGGAGCCATTGCCTGTTAAGTTCCCAGAGGTCCAGGTGCATCCTGCCCTGAGGGGTGCGAAGGATAGGGGGATCCGGCCAGAACTCGCGGGCCAGTTCGGCCACATCCTCCCCAACCTCATAGCAACAAGGGCCTATAGAAGGCCCTATCCCGGCCACAACGTCCTCCGGCCTTGAACCGAAGGTTTCTCGCATGAACTCTATAGCCTTGAAAGCTATCCCCATTATGCTCCCCTTCCATCCGGCGTGAAGCAACCCAACCGCATTCTTCACAGGGTCGTAGAGGACCAAGGGGACGCAATCGGCGAAGCGGAGCATGAGGAATAGGCCGGGGGTAGCAGTGAGCAAGCCATCGGTATCGGGGATGACTTTGCCCTTATGCCTTTCATCCACCAAGGCTAAGCCGAGGCCATGGACCTGGCGGGCAGTAACGACCTGCTCCTTGGAAATGCCGAGGGCTTCAAAGATAAGGCGGTGGTTCTCCTCCACCGCGCTCAAATCATCCCCGACGGTATGGCCCACGTTGAGGGAATCAAAAGGAGGCCTGCTTACTCCTCCCAGGCGGGTAAAGATAGCACAAGTAAAGCTTTGGAAAGCGGGGAAAGTATAGAAAACAAGGCCATTTCTACTGAGCCGGAGCAATTCCCCCCTCGCCTGCCTTGATAGCGTTTATAGTTTAGCACGAAAAGCTTTGACACGCAAAAAGAATGAGCGAACTATCCTCCCCTGCAATCCCACCACGAGTGGGACCCGAAACGCTGGCAAACCCTCAGCCAACGAGGGTGGGCAAAGGGGGTCCAGGGGGGCGAAGCCCCCATGGCGGGGGTTGTGGGGGGTGTGCCTTTCCGACCTAACCCCCTGACCCCCTTCCCTCGCAGGGAAGGGGGAAAATTCTGGCGAGGGCGGGGTCAGAGGGAGGTCAACCCCGCCACGAGTGGGACCCAGGACGCTGGCGAACCCTCAGCCAGCGAGGGTGGGCAAACCGGGGGACCAGGGGGGCGGAGCCCCCTGGCGGGGGCGTGGGGGTGTCCCCCCACGAAGCCAAAAGAGGGGGAGAGGCGCCCGCATTAACAACCCCGCCACGAGTGGGACCCAAAACGTTGGCGAACCCAAAGCCAACGAGGGTGGGCAATCGGGGGTGGAGGGGGCACAGCCCCCTCCCAGGGGGTTTGGGGGATGTGCCCCCAAATTTTTCAAATAAGGGGCGAGCAGCTAACTCCTGTCACCCCGCCACGAGTGGGACCCAGGACGCTGGCGAACCCTCAGCCCACGAGGGTGGGCAAACCGGGGGTCCAGGGGGCGGAGCCCCCTGGCGGGGGCGTGGGGGTGTCCCCCCACAAATTCAAAAGAGGTGGCGAGTAGCCCACTCTGGAAACCCCGCCACGAGCGGGACCGAAAACGCTGGCAAACCCTAAGCCAGCGAGGGTGGGCAAAGGGGAGCTAAAGAGACAACGTAGCCTTCGCCCTTGCCTTCGGCTCGCAATTGCTGTGAGCAAGGCCAGAGGAGGGCAGGACTTTCCCTGCTTCTAAATCAAAATTTTGCTCAGGAAGGCTTTGGTCCTTTCCTCGCGAGGGTTGTTGAATATTTGCTCCACCGTCCCCTCCTCCACTATCTTACCACCATCCATGAAGATGACCCTATCAGCTGCCGCCTTGACGAAGCCCATTTCGTGCGAGACTACTACCATGGTCATCCCCTCGCGAGCAAGCTGGAGCATAACGTCCAGCACCTCTTTAATCATCTCGGGGTCAAGGGCTGAGGTTGGCTCATCAAAGAGCATTATCTTGGGTTGCATGGCCAATGCTCTGGCTATGGCCACGCGCTGTTGCTGCCCACCCGATAGCTGGGCCGGGTAAGCATGGGCTTTATCGGGTATGCCTACTTTCTCCAGAAGCTCCATGGCGATTCGCTCCGCTTCCTGGCGGGAGCGCTTCCTCACCACTATCTGGGCTAAAGTTATGTTTTCCAAAGCCGTTAGGTGGGGGAACAAGTTGAACTGCTGGAAGACCATCCCTACTTCAGCTCGGATTTTGTTGATGTTGGCTTTCTCGTGAGTCAAAGGTATCCCGTCTACAATTATGGTGCCGCGGTCCGGTTTCTCCAGGTGGTTTATGCACCTTAAAAGGGTGGATTTTCCCGCCCCGCTCGGCCCTATTATCACCACCACTTCCCCCCTCTTGACCGAGAGGCTCACATCGTCCAGAGCTACTACATGGCCAAAACGCTTGTATAGGTGTTCAATCCGGATTATCTCATCGCTCATCGCCTCAACCCCTCACTTGACTTCAAATTCCACCCTCTTCTCCATAATCCGCACAAGCCTGGAGAAGAAAAGGGTTAGGAAGAGGTAAATGAGGGCGACCATGGTCCATGTTTCCAGACTCTCAAAAGTGCGAGCCATGTACTCTCTCCCCCTCCTGGTTAGGTCCGATACGGCCAGGACCGAGACCAGGGAAGAGTCCTTCAAAAGGGCTACGAACTCATTCCCTACCGGGGGGAGGATAACCCGAAAGGCTTGGGGCAATATGACATAACGCATGGCTTGAAAGTAGCTCATCCCCAAGGAGCGAGCTGCTTCCATTTGGCCTTTGGGGATGGATTCAATCCCAGCCCGGAAAATCTCACTCATGTAGGCGCCGTAGCATATGGATAAGCCCGTAACGGCAGCCACAAATGGCGAAAGTTTGAGGTCTATGAACCATTGCCCTACCCCGGCCAGAGCGGAGATTCCCTTGAGTTTGTATCCGATTATATCCAATAGCTGGGGCAAGGCAAACCAAATGTAAAGCAGCTGCACCATCAGGGGTATGCCCCGGATTATTTCCACATAAAGGGTAGCGATGCCGTTGAGGATTGGGTTTTTGGAAAGCCTACCCAGCCCACCTATGAGCCCGATGAGCAGGATGAAACAGAAGGAGACCACCGTCAGGCCCAAAGTTACCGCTACCCCGTCTAAGAGGAAACGGAAGATGCGGCCGAAGGGTTGCGGCTTGAGCTGGGCCAAGGCCAGCACAGTGAAAAAGGAGAATACCACTAAAAACCAGCCAACCTCAAGAGTAATCCTAAGCCTTCTGGGAGCCAGTATCGCCCTCTCCGCTTCCGCAGCCATTACCCACCTCCCTCCGCTGGGATTTTCCTCCAGCGCCTTATCCCCATCCCTATGAGTATCGCCAGAGGAGCTACGATGAGGGAAAGGAATCCTACCGGAACCATCTGGAGCAAATCAAGGTAATACTTGAAGCCAAGCTTCAGGTCCGGGATGTACCAGGAGAAGCGGTAATTGTAGAGCCAGTAGAAGGCTAAGACTTGGAGCAAAATCCAGTAGCCGGTGAAGAAAGCGTAAGATACGGCCCGCTCAAAGGCTTCAAAAACGGGCTTTTTCCAGGAGAAAAGGGCCAGAAGAAGCCCCGCCACTACGAAAGAGATTGCGGCGTCTAAAAGGCGCTCGTTGAAGAAGGCCTTTATCTGGGCTTCAGTATTGAAGGCGGAAAGCGACCAGTTGTACCCACGACCGAAGAATAGGGCATTGTAGAAGGCGAAATAGAGTAGGGCAAAGGCCAGAGGTATAAGCAGGGAACGAAGGCGTTTGCGGTAATTCAATAGGTAAAGGAGGGGCACAAGCGCTAAGAGCAAAGCAATCGGTAGCCTGGCAAGCCTTTCCCTCCAGAGCCTTGCGGACCTAACAGCGGCCGCCTTAGCTTGCAGTTCCCGGTAAAATTGCTCAAAGGAGCCCTCTTCCCCGCTGGCAAGCTTTTCCCGATACTTGGATAGGATGCCGCTGGCGAATGGGGAAGAGCCCAAAGCCTTGGCATAGGAATCGTAGAAGCCGGCCAGTTGGAGTGCGGCATTCAGCCCTTTGCGCCCTTTAACCTCTGCCGATGCCTCTATTAGCTCCAGGAGTGGTCGGCCTTGGGAGTGGACCGGGTAAGGAATGCCCAAGAGGGCAGCCACTGTGGGAGCGATGTCGGCCTGAGTTTGTTCGGTGTACAAGCCCTTCCTTATGGGCTTCCCCTTCAGGACCAGTGGGACTTTGAGGACTACCTCTTCCCAGCCCCCGTGCCCGCCTCGGTCAATGTGGCCGTGGTCGGCCGTGACTATGATTACGTCTTTTTCAAAGTCAAGCTTTTGGACAAGCTTGCCTATGAACCCATCCACCCGCAATGCTTCATCCAGTAGTTCTCTGCTTGCCCCCCCGTAATTGTGGGCCATGGCATCGGTCCCTACAAAATGGATGAGGATAAATCCAGAGCTGAACTTATCCAAGGCTTCGGAGGCCAGGCGATAAGTTTCCTCGTCCACTTTGGCCCATTCCTCTGGTGGCGCTTCTTCGGGGGGCTCTTCAACCGTCATGGCTTCCGTGAGATAGGGGCCGAAGAGCTTCTTCCATCCCGCTGAACCTATCGCTACTGCCGGAAGGCCTGAATCGCTTGCCACTTTGAAGAGGTTATCGGCCTGGACCGGCCCCTTGTACCAGTTAGTGGTTACCCCGCTTATCTCTTGCCACGCTCCGGAAGAAATGACAGTCCAACCCGGATACGATAGGGAAGGCTGTCCGACCTTAACCGCAAGGTCGGCTCCATCCTTGCGCAGTTCATTGAGGTTAGGAAGTTTCCGGGAGACATCAAGGCGCAATCCGTCAACTACGATGAGGACGACTCTGAGGGCGAGCGGTTCAGAGCTGCTTCCCCTTGGGAGCTGGGCCAAATACTGGCTTTTGTACTCCACGACTGAGTTCCAGCCTATGAGGGTGAGCTTTTGAGAGGCGTACCCAGCCCCGGCGAGGAGCAGGAGGATTAAGACCAAAATCAATATTTTAGCCGCACGGGCCATGATTTACCCCTCCTTGGGATTTGGCAAAATTTTACCATAGCCGCCAGTTTTGGGCAACTGAAATCGCCGTTATGGGTTTTTCCCACCCTCGTTGGCTTAGGGTTTGCCAGCGTTTTAGGTCCCACTCGTGGCAGGGTTTCCAGAGCGGGCTACTCGCCCCCTCTTTTGGTTTTGTGGGGGGACACCCCCCCACAACCCCCCGCCATGGGGGCTTTGCCCCCTGGACCCCAGGTTTGCCCACCCTCGTTGGCTGAGGGTTTGCCAGCGTTTCGGGCCCCACTCGTGGTGGAGTGGTAAGAGTTAATTATTCCCCCCTTATTTGAAAATTTTGGGGGCACATCCCCCATGCCCCCTGGGAGGGGGCGCAGCCCCCTCCACCCCCCGTTTCCCACCCTCGTGGGCTTAGGGTTTGCCAGCGTTTTCGGTCCCGCTCGTGGCGGGGTTTCCAGAGTGGGCTACTCGCCCCCTCTTTTGAATTTGTGGGGGGACACCCCCCACACCCCCCGCCAGGGGGCTTCGCCCCCTGAACCCCCTTTACCCACCCCCGTCGGCTTAGGGTTTGCAGCGTTTTTGGGGTTAAACTCTCCCCGGCCCCTCTCTGAGGCGGAGCAAATTTTCCCCCTTCCCTCGCAGGGAAGGGGGTCAGGGAGTTAGGTCGGAAAGGCACACCCCCCATGCCCCCCGCCATGGGGCTTCGCCCCCCTGGACCCCCTTTACCCACCCCCGTTGGCCGAGGGTTTGCCAGCGTCTTGGGTCCCACTCATGGCGTGGTTACTAATGTGAGCAACTCTCCCCCTCTTTTGGTTTCGTGGGGGGACACCCCCACGCCCCCGCCATGGGGGCTTTGCCCCCTGGCCCCCCTTTACCCACCCCCGTGGGCTTAGGGTTTGCCAGCGTTTTTGGGGTTAAACTCTCCCCGGCCCCTCTCTGAGGCGGAGCAAATTTTCCCCTTCCCTCGCAGGGAAGGGGGTCAGGGAGTTAGGTCGGAAAGGCACACCCCCAACGCCACTGCCAGGGGGCTCTGCCCCCTGGACCCCCATAACTTTTATCATTGCGAGGCGGCACAAGCCGCCGAAGCAGTCTCCAAGCCTGGTTGTAGCGAAGCGTCGCTTCGCCCTTACATACCCGCAGGTGTTCAAGCAAAATGCCGGGCAACTGAAATCGCCGTTTTTTACTTGCTCGCCCTCCCCATTGTGGTATAATCTCCTCAAAAGCCATGCCCATCAAAATCTTACCTCAAGAGGTCATATCCCGCATAGCAGCAGGGGAAGTAATTGAAAGGCCAGCTTCGGTGGTGAAGGAGCTGGTTGAAAATTCTATTGATGCCGGGGCTACGGCCATAAACGTTGAGGTGAGGGATGGCGGGTTATCCCTCATCCGCGTGGCCGATAACGGCTCAGGCATCCCCAGAGAAGATGTCCCCTTGCTTCTGGAAAGGTTCGCTACCAGCAAAATCTCCTCATCAGAGGATTTAAAGGCCATAAGGACTCTGGGCTTCAGAGGGGAAGCTCTGGCCAGCATCGCAGCCGTAGCCAGGGTAGAAATCCTCACCAGAGCAAAGGGGGAAGAGGTAGGGACAAGGCTGAGAACGGAGGAAGGCTCAAAAACGATTGAGACGGCAGCCAGCCCGCAGGGGACACAGGTCACCGTGCGCAATCTCTTCTACAATGTCCCGGCTCGGAGAAAATTCCTCAAGTCTCCTTTCCGCGAAACCGAGCTCATCCGCAATACCGTAATCCGCTATGCTCTCTCCTACCCCAACATCGCTTTTCGTTTTGTGAGCGATGGTAAAGAGCGCCTCCTGGCTCCGGCGGCTAGACCTTTGGAGAGGATAGCCCAAGTTCTGGGCAGGGATGTGGCCTCGGAAATGGTGGGGATAAGCTGGGAGGGAGGGGATATCAAGGTAAGAGGCTTCATAAGCCGTCCCCCGATCGGTAGGAGTGGACGGGATTGGCAATTTTTCTTCATAAACGGTAGGCCTGTGAGGGCTGGGCTCCTGGCTGTAACCTTGGAAAGGCCATATTCCGGGAAAATCGCCCCCGGAAGGAGGCCTGTGGCCGTGGTCTGGATTGAGGTTGACCCCAACCTTGTGGACGTAAACGTCCACCCGCGCAAGGCAGAAGTCCGTTTGGCTCAGGAGAGAGCTGTTTACTTTGCTCTGGGGAGGGCGGTGGAGGAAGCCCTGAGCACTTTTCCCCAGAGGGAGGAATATGTCCAGGGAGCTTGGCCTTTTGAAGGAATCCCATACCTTTCGGCAGTGAAGGAAGAGCGCGAGGATTACTCAACTTCCACTTTTTCCATCCTCGGCCAAGCCGATTATACTTACATTGTAGCCTGGGCGCCGGAGGGGCTAATAGTGGCGGACCAACACGCTGCCCATGAGCAAGTCATCTTTGAGAGGATTTTGGAGGGGAAGGAGCGATACCTCTTGGAATCACCCATCTACTTGGAGCTTCCCCCAGCCGAGGCCGAACTTTTGGAGGAAAACTTGGAAGTCCTGGAAGAGCTCGGCTTAGAGCTGGAGCCTTTCGGCAAGGGGGCTTTCCTCGTCCGGATGGCTCCTTTCCCTTCCTTCCCCATCCCACCCTCGGAGTTCATGGAAAAGATTGCGGAGGAAATCCGGGGTGCGGGTCGGCTCCCCGAAGAGGAGATGAAGGAGAGGCTGGCCATGCGGATGGCTTGCCTGGCGGCGGTGAAAATGGGCGATATCCTTCCTGCCGAGAAAATGCGCGAAATCTTAACCGAATTTTTCAACTCCTGGTCCCCTTCTACTTGCCCCCATGGTCGGCCAGCCTTCTTTATCCTAAGCCGGGAGGAAATAGAGCGAAGACTATTACGCGGGAGATGAGGAGGGGAAAATGCGAGTCCTTTTCGTGATAAGGCATGCCGATTACATCCCTATGGGGCTTATGCACCTCTCCAGCGTCCTGAAGAAAGCCGGCCACCGGGTGGACCTGGTCATTTCCACCCATCAGGACCCAATCCAAGCGGCTAAGGAATTTAAGCCCCAGATAGTCGGATACACAATCTACACCGGCCTCCATCGCTATTACCTTGAGCTGAACAAAGCCATAAAAGAAGCGTTGGGGGGCAAAGTCTTCTCAGTCTTCGGAGGCCCCCATGCCACCTTCTTCCCCGAAGTGATTGAAGAAGAGGGGGTGGACGGGGTATGCATAGGTGAAGGGGAAGAGGCGATGTTGGACCTGGCCAATGCGCTGGAAGGGGGCTCTGATTACACCTCAATCCCCAACTGGTGGTTCAAAATGGACGGGGAGATAATCCGCAACCGTGTGAGGCCGCTTTTGGAGGATTTGGATTCCCTGCCTTTCCCGGACCGAGAGCTTTTCTACGCTAAGGATGCGTTCAGCCGGGAAAGCGGGCTCAAGCACTTCATTTCCAGCCGCGGTTGCCCTTACCGCTGCAGCTACTGCTTCAACCAAGCCTTCAACGAAATATACCGCGGGCTTGGCAAAATAGTCCGGCACAGGAGCGTGGACAACGTCATAGAGGAGCTGAGGTGGGTAAAGAGCAAATACCCCCTGCGCTTCGTTGTTTTCCTGGATGACCTTTTCATCTGGCCCCTTAAGTGGGTAGAAGAATTCGCCGAAAAGTACCCCAGGGAAATAGGCCTGCCGTTCTTCTGCAATGTCCGGCCGAATTTGGTGAACAAGGAACTGGTAAGGCTACTCAAAGAAGCAGGGTGCCACAGCGTGGGTATGGGTGTGGAAACAGGGGACGAGCAGCTGAGGAAAACGCTCCTTAAGAGGGATATAACCCAGGAACAGATTCTGGAATCGGCCCGCCTCATCAAAGAGGCCGGAATAAGGCTCATTACCACTAACATGATAGGGCTGCCCGGCGGTTCCTTGGAAGTGGACTTCAAAACCTTGGAGCTGAACATAGCTTGCCGCCCAGATTACGCCAACGTCTTCCTCTATCAGCCTTACCCTGGGACCGAGCTTGGGGAGTATGCCAGAGAGCATGGCCTTCTGGAAGGTTTCTACGATGACATAGGCCCATCAGCTTGGGACCACTCCATAATCCGCTTCTCCGGGGAGAAGGAAAAGAGGCAGGTGGAGAACCTTTCCAAACTCTTCGCCCTGGTGGTAGAGTGGCCCTTCCTCATGCCTTTGGTGAAAGTTCTAATCCAGCTCCCACCTAACCCAATCTTCCGGCTCGTTTACAAGCTCTGGAAGGGCTACACGATAAAGAACCGCATCCATCCTTACCCGATATCAATAAAAGAGTTCTGGCAGACCGTGAGGCACTTCTTGAGGATGTTCTAAAGCATCATTGCCAGGTGGCGCAAGCCGCCGAAGCAATCTCCCCGCGAGGGTTGGAGATTGCTTCGCCCCTTCGGGGGCTCGCAATGGCAGGGGTAAAAGGGGGCAAGATTGCTGCGTAAAAAATTCAAGCTTTCCAGCCTTTTCTTCTGGCTTTTAACCCTAACACTTTTGGCTGCAAGCCTAATCATCTCCCTCACGGCAGCGGGGGCAGTTATTGTTTATGCTTACGTTGCTCCTCAGCTTCCCCCTCCTGAGGAGCTGGCCCAAAGGGCTGTGGCCTTCTCCAGCACCAAGATTTACGACCGGGAAGGCCGCCTCCTCTACGAGATGATACCCCCAGGAGGCGGGAGGCGAACTATAGTCCCCCTTAGCTCCATATCACCCTACCTCATACTGGCCACCGTGGCTACCGAAGACGCACGCTTCTTCCAGCACCAAGGGGTTGACCCCATCGCTATCCTGAGGGCACTCTGGCAGGATATAATGGCTGGCCAAGCGGTATCGGGCGCCAGCACCATCCCCCAGCAGCTCGTCCGAAACCTCCTCCTACCTCCACAGGAGAGAGGGCAGAGGGCTTTGAAGCGCAAAATAAAGGAAGCAATCCTGGCAGCGGAAATAACCCGCCGCTACTCCAAAGAGACCATCCTTGAGCTCTACCTGAACGAGATATACTACGGCAACCTGGCTTACGGTGCAGAAGCTGCTGCCCAAACCTACTTCGGAAAGCACGCCTCCGAGCTAACCCTTGCCGAAGCTTCCTTCTTAGCCGGATTGCCCCAAGCCCCGGCCCGCTACGACCCATTCACCAACTTCCAAGCGGCCAAGGCCCGACAGGCTGACGTCCTGCGCTTGATGGTAGAAGCTGGCTTCATAACCCCTCAGGAGGCCCAGAAGGCTTACCAAGAAGAGCTTAAGCTCATCCCCCCTCGCTTTGAAATGAAAGCCCCCCACTTCGTGATTTACGTCCGCCAGCTTCTGGAGCAACGCTATGGAGCCGATGTCCTCTACAGAGCCGGCTTCAGGGTCTATACTACTCTTGACTTCAACCTTCAGGAGATGGCCCAGCGGATAGTTAAGGAGGGGGTTGAGAAGCTCAAGGATAAGAACGTAACCAATGGGGCCTTGGTAGCCATAAAGCCCCAGACCGGTGAGATTTTGGTCATGGTCGGGAGCGCTGACTTCTACAACGAGAAGATAAGCGGTCAAGTGAACATGGCCTTGGCCCCCCGGCAGCCTGGTTCGGCCATAAAGCCGGTAACCTACTTGGCTGCCTTTGAGAAAGGCTGGACCCCCGCTACTGTCATCTGGGATGTCCCCATCCAGTTTCCCGATGGCTACAAGCCCACAAATTACGATAACCGCTTCCACGGTCCTGTCACCGTAAGGGTTGCTTTGGGTAGCTCCTACAACATCCCGGCTGTAAAAGCCCTCCAATTTGTCGGAATCCCCTCCTTTCTGGAAATGGCCCGTCGCCTCGGCATCACCTCCTTTACCAGGTCCGATTACGGCCTTTCCATAACCCTCGGCGGGGGCGAAGTGAGCCTACTGGAGCTTACTGCCGCCTACGCAGTCCTGGCTAACGGCGGAAAAAGAGTCCCGCCTGTAGCCATCCTCCGGGTGGAAGACGCTGCCGGGAGGGTCCTGGAGCAATACACCCCACCCCCAGGCGACCAGGTCATTTCGCCTCAACATGCTTACCTCATAACCCACATCCTGGCCGATAACTGGGCCAGGACACCTGCCTTTGGCCCTAACAGCGTGCTAAAACTCTCAAGGCCGGCAGCAGTCAAAACCGGCACAACCGATGACTGGCGCGATGGTTGGACCATAGGCTACACGCCGGATTTAGTGGTCGGGGTATGGGTTGGCAATGCCGACAATTCACCCACTAAGAGGGTACCTGGGGTAAGGGGGGCTGGGCCTATCTGGCACGAATTCATGGAAAAAGCCCTTGCCGGCACACCACCGAAGGACTTCGTCCGCCCTCCGGGGATTGTAGAGGCCGAAATCTGCGCCAAATCGGGGGCTAAACCCTCAGAATACTGCCCCGAAAGGAGGATTGAGCTGTTTGTGGCCGGCACTGAACCCAATGACCCATCCCAAGATTTCTACCAGAAGGTCCGTATAGACAAACTCACCGGCAAGCTTGCCACCGAATACTGTCCTCCCAACCTTGTGGAGGAACGCGTCTACGAAGTCTACCCTCCCGAGGGGGAATGGTGGGCAATCCAAAACAACATCCCCCAACCGCCCAAAGAATACTGCCCCCTCCACACCTTCCCTCCCGAAGTTAGGATTGATTACCCTGCCGAAGGGCAAACGCTTCAAGGGCTGATAGAGATAAGGGGGACGGCCAAGGTCTCCGACTTCTCCCACTACATTGTGGAGTATGGCTTAGGGCCGGACCCATTGGGCTGGGCGCCGATTGCTGGGCCAATAGGGGCAATGGTAGAAAGTGGCCTCTTGGCCCAGTGGGACACCTCGCTTCTGGAAAGTGGCCTTTACACCGTAAGAGTTAGAGCCTTTGACCATCAAGGAAACTACTGGGAAGCCAAAGTGCGCATCACCATCCTCAACCCCATCCCAACTCCTACAGTCACTCCTACCCTCACTCCCACCGCTACCCCTACTTCAACGCCAACCCCTACTCCCACCCCCACCGTCATATTCCCGACGCCTGAAATCACGCCTGCGCCTCCTTGGCCCAAGCCTTAACCGGCCCTTTCCACCCGGCAAGGTTTGCGGCTTAAAGTTAAGGATGATATAATCCCCAGCAAGTTGGTTTGGAGGAAGGGGATGGAGGAGCACCTTAAGGGAAAGCTCCAGAGCCTTGGAGAAGAAGAGGTCAACCTCATCGTTCACTTCAAGGGCGAGCCTTCCTCGTGCAGCGCTCGCCTCAGAGAAATGGGGTTTGAAATAAAGAGGGAATACTCCCTCCTCAAGGCCTTTGCGGTGAAAGGCAGGGCTTCAGATGCCCTTAGGCTTTTGGATGAACCATGGGTGGAAAAAGTTGAAGAAGATAAAACTGTGAGCATTCTCTGATAAGGAGGTGAGGGAATTGGGCAAGAAGAGGGCACTCATTACCGGAATAACTGGTCAAGACGGCTCTTACCTGGCCGAATTTCTCCTGGAGAAAGGCTACGAAGTCATCGGGATGGTCAGGCGCACAAGCACCGTAAACTTCTGGCGCATAAGCCACATCCAGGACAAAATCACCCTCGTTTCCGGCGACCTTTTGGACCAAAGCTCCCTAATCTACATTCTGGAGAAGTATCAGCCCGATGAAGTTTACAACTTAGCGGCCCAATCCTTTGTCCCCACTTCTTTTGAGCAGCCAGTTTTTACCGGCGAGGTCACGGCCTTAGGGGTCACTCGCCTTTTAGAAGCCATTAGGATTGTTAACCCCAAAATCAAATTTTATCAGGCGTCCAGCTCGGAAATGTTTGGAAAGTGTCGTGAAGTTCCTCAAAATGAGAACACTCCTTTCTATCCCCGCAGCCCTTACGGCGTGGCTAAGGTCTATGGCCACTGGATAACTGTGAACTATCGGGAAAGCTACGGCATTTTCGCCTGTTCTGGAATCCTCTTCAACCACGAGTGTGTCACAGGGGAGACCCCGGTCATCATTCGGCGCCATGGGCTGCTTGACATTTTGCCCATAGAGGACGTCGTTCCTCACCGGACGGAGCCCCACACGGCCACCCGCTTCACTACAGAAGTGGACCCAGAGGACCCGCTGGAGGTCTGGGACGCCGGAGGGTGGACACCAGTAACCTGTATGACCGCGACCTGGAATGGCTTTGAGCGTAAGCCTAATAAGGAAGTGTACCGAGTGGTAGCTCGCGGTGCGGTCTATCACACCACGGCGGACCACAAGGTGTTCGTAAGAGGGGAAAATGGCCCTGTTTCCCGAGAGGCTAAGGAGGTGCGCTCCGGCGATCACCTGGCGCTGATTGAACTGCCCCCGCCGACGAACGTGATTCAGATGACGGAGGAAGAGGCCTGGCTTCTGGGGGTCATAGTTGCCAATGGCTACATAAGCGAGGAAGGGAAAATTCAAATCACTAACCAAGATGCCCAGTTCCTGGAGCAAGTAGCGGAGGTGGCCCGGAAAGTCATTGGCTGCCGCAGTCGGCTCTCCGTGGCCCCCAGCGGATTTGAGGGCGGAAAGCCGGTCTACCAACTGTACCTCCCAGGAGCCAACGAATACGGCCGCTACATCCGGAACTCGGTCTACACCCGGTCGGGCTACAAGCGAATCCCTCAGCGGGTTCTGAACGCCGGGCCGGAGGCTCGTCTGGCCTTCCTGCGTGGATACAACGCCGGCAATGGCCTTCAGCGCGCTCCGATTCAGTACGAGTTCAAAAGCTTTAAGACCGCTTCCGCTCCTCTGGCTGCCGGATTGTATTGGTTGGTGCATGTTACCCTGAACCAGCGGGCAATACTCTGCGTGGAGGAAAGGGATGGCCGCCTGTATTACCAAATCAACTTGAATTCGCCCAACGTCCAAGGGCAGAAAGGGCGTCCTCTCTCCGAAGTCGTCCGGGTGACACTTGTGGAGTACAATGGCTGGCTGTTTGACTTGGCCACTCAGTCCGGGACTTTCCATGCCGGTGTGGGACAGGGCTGGATTCACAACTCCCCTCGCCGTGGGCTGGAATTTGTCACCCGTAAGGTCACCTACAATGCCGCTAAAATTAAGCTGGGGTTAGCTAAAGAGTTGCGCCTCGGAAACTTGGATGCTCGGAGGGACTGGGGATATGCCGGGGATTACGTGAAGGCCATGTGGCTCATGCTCCAGCAACCTGAACCTGACGATTATGTGGTGGGGACTGGGGAGACGCATTCGGTGCGTGAGCTTTGCGAGCTAGCCTTCGGCTACCTCGGCCTTGACTGGAAGAAGTATGTGGTCCAGGACCCGGCCCTATTCCGCCCCGCTGATGTTGACTTGCTGGTAGCCGATGCTACCAAAGCTCGCACTAAACTCGGCTGGAAGCCTACCGTCACCTTTGAAGAGCTAATCAAAATGATGGTGGACGCAGACCTGGAATTGGTCAAGAAGCAAATGAAGGAAGGCAAAGTCCTTTAGCCAGGAGGTTTGGCCCCATGGAAATCCGGTTCGGGACTGATGGATGGCGCGGGACAATCGCCGAAGATTTCACATTTGAAAACGTAAGGCGATGCGCTCAAGGTTTCGCCCGTTACCTTTTGAGCAAAGGGACAGCGGAAAAGGGAGTGGTCATAGGTTACGATAGGCGGTTTGCCTCGGAGCTATTCGCTTCCGCCGCTGCTGAAGTCATGGCGGCCCATGGGATAAAAAGCTATGTGACGCGTGAAGCCACCCCTACGCCGGTCATAAGCTTCAGCATAGTGGCCTTGGGAGCAGCAGGCGGGATAAATATCACTGCCAGCCACAATCCGGCCATGGACAACGGCTTTAAGGTGCGGGACCACAGAGGAGCAGCCATTGACCCGCAAGGCCTCAGAGAGATTGAGGCCCTTATCCCTCCCCCATCCGAGGTCAAGAGAATCCCTTTGGAAGAAGCTCAGGAAAAGGGACTTGTAGAGTTCTTTGACCCTGCCCCGGCCTATCTTGAGCACATCGGCAAACTTGTAGAGATAGAGCCCATAAAGGAAGCCGGTTTCCTCATAGTTCACGATGCCATGCACGGTAATGGGGCCGGTTGGCTGGAAAGGATTTTGTCTGGGGGTAGCACCAAAGTTGTAAGCATAAGGACTGAACGCAATCCCCTTTTCCCTGGGATGAAACGTCCGGAGCCCATACCTCCCAACATCCAAGCCTGCCAGGACAAGGTTCGGGAAATTAAAGCCGATGTTGGGATTATAAACGATGGCGATGCCGACCGGATAGGGATTGTGGACGAGCAGGGCAATTTCCTGAACCAGCTTCAAGTTTATGGACTTTTGGCTTTGTACCTCTTGGAAGTGCGGGGTTGGCGTGGCCCAATCGTCAAGACCTTATCCACTACTTCCATGCTGGACATTTTAGGCCGAATTTACGGTGTGCCGGTTTACCATACCGGGGTAGGCTTTAAGTATGTGGCCCCCAAAATGCTGGAAGTAGATGCCATAGTTGGGGGAGAAGAGAGTGGTGGCTACGCCTTCAGGGGAAACATTCCGGAGAGGGATGGCATCCTTGCCCCTCTATTCTTTCTGGACTTCATGGTCAGGACGGGGAAAAAGCCCTCGCAACTTCTGGAACATCTCTACCAAGTAGTTGGTGCCAAATTCTACTATGACCGGATAGACCTTGCCTTCCCGCCGGAGAAGAGGGAGCCCACGAAGGCTCGTGTAGAATCGGCCAGGCCCTCAACCATTGCCGGCCTTAAAGTCACAAGCATTGACACCACTGATGGATACAAATACAATTTGGAAGACGGTGGCTGGCTCCTCATCCGTTTTTCTGGGACTGAGCCTGTAATCCGCTTTTACTGCGAAACAACCCACGGAGACAAAGTCCGGGCCATCTTAGAAGAAGGCATAAAGCTGGCTGGCCTTTCAGCTTAACAAACTTAGGCTTTGCCCCCACGGCGGGGGCTGTGAGGGGTGTGCCTTCCCGACCTAACCCCCCTGACCCCCTTCCCGGCGAGGGAAGGGGGAAAATTTGGTCGAGTTCTCCCTTCTTTGCCCCGGAGAGGGGCCAGGGGGGAGGTTAACACCCCAAAACGCTGGCAAACCCTAAGCCCACGGGGGTGGGCAAAAGGGGGGTCCAGGGGAGCGGAGCCCCCTGGTGGGGGGGTGTCCCCCTTCACGCCGACTGAAGTCAGCCTTTTTTAAAAAGGTCGGCCTTCGCCAAGTACGGGCGTAGCGTCGCTACGCCCCTACATTGAACCGGGGGTGGAGGGGGCGCAGCCCCCTCCCAGGGGTTTGGGGGATGTGCCCCCAGGAACTTTAAAAGAGGGGGCGAGTTGCCCACATTAGCAACCCCGCCACGAGTGGGACCCGAAACGCTGGCGAACCCTAAGCCCACGGGGTGGGCAAACGGGGGTCCAGGGGGGCGAAGCCACCATGGCAGGGGGTATGGGGGATGTGCCCCCAAAGTTTTAAAAGAGAGGGCGAATTGGCACCTATTAGTGATTTGTGGCCCACTCAAAAATGGGACGGAAAATGGAACCCAAACCGGTGGAAAGGCTAATTGAATATTTCCAGCGCTGCCCCTATCCTGTGGTCTTAGCCTACCTCTTCGGCTCGGCAGCAAAGGGAGAAATTACACCCCTCAGCGACATTGACGTGGCCGTTTACTTGGATTTGGATAAAGCAAAGAGAGTAGACCTCTATCTGCCGCTCCTTGCTTCTCTGCAAGAGCTTGTTGGGGATAGGAGGGTTGACCTTGTCTACCTCAACGATGCCCCGGCAGGATTAGCTTACAGCATAATCAGCGGGAAGCTTTTGCATTGCGCAGACGAAAGAAAGCGAGTGGAGATTGAGGCCGGCATATTGGCCAGCTACCTGGACGAACAAATACTTCACGAGGCCAGGCATCGGCTCATCCGCAGGCGAATCCTGGCCGGCAGGATGGGAGAAAGGGGATTGGACATGATTGACCGTAGGGCTATCAACGAAAGATTGGAATACATCCGCCTCACTTTAGCCCGGCTTAGCAGACGACGAGGTTTGACTTTGGAAGAGTTTCGTGCCGACGAAGACGGTTATCGCGCCTCTTTATATGACCTTCAGACCTGCTTGGAGGCTATGGCTGACATTGGCAATCACATAATTGCTGCCATGGCCCTTAGGAAGCCCAAAGATCGTCGGGACATAATGATAGTCTTAGCGGAAGCGGGCATCATTCCTAAACTGTTAGGGGAACGCTTAGCCCAGGCTCAGGCGATGCGCAACATCATTGTGCATGGCTATCTGGACATAATCCTGGACGAAGTCTACAAAGTTATCCAAGAAGGCTTGGGCGATATTGAGGAATTTTGCCGAAGCATCGTGAGCTACATAGACCGAGTCACTAAAGAGTAAATGGTGTGTCCGCCCCCTTCACGCTAAAGGTCGGCGCAGGCTGACTTGATTAAACTGGGGGTGGAGAGTGCCAAGCCCCCTCCCAGGGGGCATGGGGGATGTGCCCCCAAAGTTTTAAAAGAAGGGGAGAGCAGCTAACTTTTACCACCTCGCCACGAGTGGGACCCGAAACGCTGGCGAACCCAAAGCCCACGGGGGTGGGCAAACGGGGGTCCAGGGGGGCGAAGCCCCCTGGCGGGGGCTGTGGGGGGGTGTCCCCCCACAAAACCAAAAAGGGGCGAGCAGCCCTCATCAGCAACTCCGCCACGGGTGGGACCCAGAACGCTGGCAAACCCTAAGCCCACGGGGGTGGGCAAACGGGGGTCCAGGGGGCTCCGCCCCCTGGCGGGGGCTGTGGGGGGGGTCCCCCCACAAAACCAAAAAGGGGCGAGCAGCCTGCTCTGGAAACCCTGCCACGAGTGGGACCTAAAAC
>Ga0080004_1063922_pt1 | contig 22724 bp, 18 predicted proteins | sample WasSprMetagenome_FD_69207 | JGI IMG/M metagenome (GOLD analysis project Ga0080004, IMG submission 69207) | Sulfidic aquatic microbial communities from Washburn Spring, Yellowstone National Park, USA - WS (SPADES assembly) (version 2) | ecosystem: Environmental > Aquatic > Thermal springs > Hot...
ATACCCCGGCCGGCCATTCGCCGGGCGTTCTCCAGGATGCGGGCATTATCCAGGCCGGTGCCGGCGCGATGCCGCTCCGGGTCGTATATTTTCAGGTCGTACAGCACTAGATCGATGTACGGTAGCACCAGTTCGTAGCGCTCCCAGGGCACGGCGCCGCTGGTGTCCAGTGCTACGGGGATGCCGGCCTCCCGACAGCGCTCCGCCAGCGCCGCCACGAACTCGGCCTGGAGCATCGGCTCCCCACCCGAGAAAGTGACTCCGCCGCCAGAGGTCTCGTAAAAGACGGTGTCTTTGGCGATCTCGGCGAACAGCTCTTCCACGCTCCAGCGCCGGCCGATGAGCTCCAGCGCGCCGGCCGGGCAGGCCGTGACGCATTTGCCGCAGAGGGTGCAGCGCCGGCGGTCAATGCGCATGCCCAGTGGAGTCAGCTCCAGCGCGCCCACCGGACACGCCCGCAGGCACTCACGCGCCCCGATACAGCGCACGTCGTACCACATCAGCTCAGGCTGAGGGGACAGGCCCTCCGGGTTGTGGCACCAGGCACAGCGCAGGGGACAGCCCTTGAAGAAGACGGTGGTGCGGATGCCCGGACCGTCCTCCGTGCTGAAGCGCTGGATATTAAAGGTGATTCCCGTCAGCGAGTGCTCCATGATCCCTCCGCCGGCCGCCCTCACAGCGCATGGCTCTCGCGCGCGATAATCTCATCCTGGATCTCCTTGCCCAGCATGACAAAGTAGGCGTTGTATCCTGTAACGCGCACCAGCAGGTTGCGGTAGGAATCGGGGTCTTTCTGCGCCGCCCGCAGGGTCTCCGGGCTGACGATGTTGAGCTGGAGGCAGGTGCCGCCGATCTTGCCGTAGGCCCGCAGGAGCGCGGCCAGCTTGCGGCGGTTCTCCTCGGAACGCAGGAGGCTGGGTGAGAAACTCATGGTATGGGATGCGCCGTTGGGAGCGGTCTCCAGCCCGAGATGGCCCACGCTCTTGATGACGGCGGTCGGGCCGAGGCGGTCGGCGCCGTTCACCGGGCAGACGCCGTTGCTGAGATACTGGCCGCGCCGGCGGCCGTCTGGCGTGGCCGCGGTGGAAGGCGCATAAGCGATCCAGTAGTTCCAGGAGAGGTACCCGCCGCGGTAGCGTTTGCCGGTCTCGGGTGTGGTGTACTGGAATGCCAGCGTGGTCCAGTACCGGCTGACCTCGCGGGCGATATCGTCCACATATGGGTCATCGTTGCCGTATTTCGGCGCCTTATGGATCAGCATCTGGCGCAGGCTCTCGTAGCCCTCGAAATTTGCGTCTAGGGCGCGGATCAGCTCGTCCATGGTAATGGCCTTATCATCATAGACCAGCTTCTTCACCGCCGCCAGGCTGTCGGCGGTTGTCGCCAGGGCGACGCCTTCGACGGTGATGAAGTTGAACCGGGCGCCGCCGGCAGTGATGTCTTTCCCGCTCTCCAGACAGCCATCCACAATGGCGCTCAGGTAGGGGGTCGGCTCGAAGCGCGCCCGGCCGGTGTCCGCGATGTTGTTGGCCGCGATGAGGAGCTCCAGGATAGCCTTGAGCTGGGCCTTGAAGGCCTCGAAGAATTGCTCGAAGGTAGCGAAGGTGCGGGGATCGCCGGTGCGCGGGCCGATTTGTTCGCCGGTGGCCGCATCGCGGCCGTCGTGGAGCGCCAGCTCCACCGCTTTGGCCAGGTTCAGGTTTACATCCACCGTGCCAGAGCGGTCACAGCCCTGCAGAGTGTTCTCCAGACAGCCCACCGGGGCATAGTCCCACAGCATGTCCTCGGGCAGACCCTCCCAGCGCAGGCCGGCGATGGAGTTCTCGTCGAAGTTCAGCAGGAAGGGACTGCCCTGCGCCTTCACTGCCATCTCCACCACCCGCTGGAGCAGGGGCTCCGGTGTTTTGGCATGCAGGCGGATGTTGGGCTTCGGCTCCAGCAGGTTCATCTCCTCGATGACCTCGAGGATGAGCCAGGTCAGCTCGTTGCTGGCATCCTCTCCCTTCTCGTTCATGCCGCCCAGGGTGATGAGCTGGCCGAAAGAGGAGTTGATGCCCTGGTTGGTGCCGACCCAGCCCTGGAAATCATAGGCGTAGTTGTGTTTGATCCAGAGGCATTGGAGCCATTCCTTGGCCTGCTCGCGGGTCAGCCGGCCGGCCTCGATATCGGCCTTGTAGTACGGGTACAGGTATTGGTCAATACGGCCCGGAGAGAGGCCGGGACCCGGGTAGCTCTCGGCGGCCATCACCAGCATATGAGTGAACCAGAGCGACTGCAGGGCTTCGGTGAAGGTCTCCGCCGGCTCCCATGGCACCTTGCGGCAGATGCGGGCGATCTCCAGGAGTTCGGCCCGCCGCCCGGGGTCGGCCTCGCCGGCGGCCAACCGCTCTGCCTCTGCGGCGTAGCGCTGGGCGAAAGCCCGCGCGCCCTCAGCACAGATGGAGATGGCACGGGCCAGGTCACGGCGCTCTTTGGAGGCAGAGGGATCGCCGGCGACCGCATCGGCCTCGGCCTTGATGGTCCGGAAGCCCTCTCTCAGGACGCGCGGGTAATTCGGTATGAGGTGCCCCGGCACCGCGCCGCAGTTGCCCACGCCCAGCCGGTTCAGCCGTTTGACCTCGTCCATGAAGCGCTTTTCCATTTTGGAGAATTCCTTGGCTTCGGAGCGGGTCAGGGTGCGGGAGAGCGCGATGTTGAAGTGGGAGCCGACGATGAGTTCACCTTCCAGGATTTGTGCCGGCAGATACTGCTCGATGACCCGCTTGAAGAAGATAGCGCGGCGCACCACGAGCGGCTCCTCCCAGAAGCCGGCCGGCAGGTCCACCGGCGTCGCATCGGCCAGCAGGTAGGCCTTGCTCCCCTCGAAAAACATCATCATTTCCGGGACGTTGGTCCAGTTCCAGGGGGAGTACACGTGGTCCCAGGGGGTGCCGGTGGTATACGCCCGCACCTCGTTGGTGTACTCGCGGGTGTAAAAGCTCCAGTACTGGTCGCGCAGGCGGCGGACGCGCGGGCTGAGGGTGGCCGCGGGGGACCACAACGCCGTGGGGGTCAGCACTTCTTGCGACACAGAGGTGGACATCGTTGCCCTCCTTGTGATGATTATCACGATTATGCTTATGCTTATTGTATCACCGCCGGCGCCGGCCGTCAACTGGCGCGCATGACCGCGCCGCTGGGTCTTTGTTGACATCTCGCCGCGCCTGACGTATAATCCGTTCAAGAATGCGGCCTCTTCCCCTCCGCCACCGCCGGCGACCCAGAGGCCGCTCGCAAGGGCGCCAGTGAAAGACACCAGACGCTGATGAACACAGCAGTTCGTCCGGGGCGGTTGTCTGTCACGTTTCACCGGAGTGCCGTATCCCTCCCGGTGAAGCTGTTCGCGCGTGTTCCTCGCCGGCGCCGCGTTCCGCCGACCCCAACCCAACCGAGAAAGGAGGTGATGATATCCGACGTCGCGTTCTGGTAGTGCCGTTGTCCCTATTTGATCCGTCTGTGGGGAGCGTGCTTCCTGCCCCGTCTGGTCTCAACCGCTTTCCGTCACTCTTGAGGAGGAGAACGATGAAACACAAACGCATCTGGAGCTGGCTTGTGGTTGCGCTGGTCATCATCGGCCTGCTGGCCGGCTGTGCGCCTCAGCCCACGCCCGCGCCAGCGACCCAACCGCCGGCCGCACCCACCGCGACCCCGGCTCCCAAGCCGACCGACACCCCGAAACCAGCCAAGACCCATTTCGTCGTCGCCACCGATGCCTCGTTCCCGCCCATGGAATTCGTGGACGAGAACAAGAACCTGGTCGGGTTTGATATCGACCTGATGGAAGCCATCGCCAAGGCGATGGGCTTCACCGTGGAATGGAAGAACACCGCGTGGGACGGCATCTTCGCCGGCCTGGAGAGCGGCGATTACGACGCCATCATGTCCTCCGTCACCATCACCGACGAGCGCAAGCAGAAGTACGATTTCTCCGATCCCTACATCAACGCCGGCCAGGCGGTGGTGGTGCGCGCCGACGAGACCGCCATCCAGAGCTACAAGGACCTGTCGGGCAAGGTCGTCGGTGCCCAGATCGGCACGACCGGCGCGTTCGCCGTGGAGAAGATCGAGGGCGCCAAGCTGAAAGAGTACGACACCATTGACCTGGCGCTGATGGACCTGGTCAATAAGAATATCGACGCAGTAGTGGTGGATACGCCTGTCGCCGCCGACTACGCCCTGGCCTCCGAGACCTTCAAAGGCAAGCTGAAAATCGTGGGCGAGCCTTTCACCGAGGAGTACTACGGCCTGTGCGTGCGCAAGGGCGAGACCGAACTGCTCAAGCTCTTTAACGAGGGCCTGAAGAAGGTCAAGGCCTCGGGCGAGTACGACAAGATTTACAAGAAGTGGATCGCCGGCGAAGGCACTGCGCCGGCGGGGGCCGGTGCCGCCGCCCAACCCCGATGCCAAGAGCCTCCTGCGCTGGGTGGAGGCGGTGGACGAGTACACCGTCAAATTCTATCTGAACCGGCCCAACGCTTCGTTCATCAATACCCTCGCGATGAACAACTTCGCCATCATGAGCCCCGCCGCCATCGAGAAGTACGGCCCGGACATCTTCAAGAACCCGGTCGGCACCGGCCCGTACATCTTCAAGGAATGGATCCCCAACGACAAGATCACGGTGGTGGCCAACCCGGATTACTGGGGCGAGGCGCCTAAGATCAAGACGGTGGTGTTCCGCGCCATTCCCGACAACTCTGCCCGCTTCCTGGAGCTGAAGGCCGGCACCATTGACGGCATGGAAGGCGCCAACCCCGACGACATCGCCGTGGCGGAGAAGGACCCCAACCTGCAGGTGCTCTGGCGGCCGGCGTTCAACGTGGGCTACCTGGGCATCAACATGGCCATGAAACCCTTTGACGATGTGCGCGTGCGCAAGGCCATTGCCTACGCCATCGACAAGAAAGCCATCGTGGATGCGTTCTATGCCGGCTTCGGCGAGCCCGCCAAGGAGTTTATGCCGCCCTCCCTGTGGGGCTATGACCCCGATATCGAGGATTACCCCTATGACCCCGCCAAGGCCAAGGAGCTCCTGGCAGAGGCCGGCTTCCCGAACGGCTTCGAAACTGAGCTGTGGGTGATGCCGGTGGCGCGGCCGTACTTCCCACAGCCGGCGCAGGTGGGCGAGGCCATCCAGCAGTACCTGGCCGATGTCGGCATCAAGGCCAAGATCGTGCAGTATGACTGGGGTACCTACCTGGACAAGATTGCCGCCGGCGGCGAGCATAAGCTCTTCATGCTCGGCTGGACGGGCGACAACGGTGACCCCGACAACTTCCTGTGCGTCTTCTTCTGCGGCGGCGATAACTCCTTCAACATGGGGCCGGCCGACCCCGCCCTGAAGGACCTGCTCATGAAGGCGGTGGCGGAGACCGACTTCGCCAAGCGCGAGGAGATGTACAAGCAGGCCAACCGCATGATCCATGACCTGGTGCCCGGCGTGCCCATCGCCCACACCAAGGTGCCCATCTTCCTGAAGAAGACCATCAAGAACTTCATCCCCAGCCCCATCGGCCTGCCGTACTGGTGGCTGGCGGAGAACGAGGCCGGCGACACGGTTATCTACGGCCGCAGTGGTGACTCGGTGGGCCTTGACCCGGCCAACGTCACCGACGGCGAGTCCCTGATGGTGACCGAGCAGATGCTGGAAGGGCTGGTGGCGCTGGAAGCCGGCACCACCAACCCGGTGCCCAGCCTGGCGGTCGAGTGGACCGCTTCGCCGGACGGCCTGGAGTGGACCTTCAAACTGCGCCAGGGCGTGAAGTTCCACGACGGCACACCGTTCAACGCCGAGGCGGTCGTCTTCAACTTCATGCGCTGGTGGGACCCGGCCCATCCGTACCACTTCGCGGATTGGACCTGGGACTACTGGGCCTACATGTTCGGCGGCTTCAAGGGCGAATAACACGCCCTGCGCCGCACGGACGCTCGCCTGCAGGACATGTATGGGGGTGGGGCATCGCTTGCCAGATGCCCCACCCTGTCCTATCATCATGGGAATGAAGACATGAGGGGGAAGCGCCGGCAGTGATACGCTACATCATCCGCCGATTATTGCTGTTGATACCCGTCCTGCTGGGCATTTCCATCATCACCTTCGCGCTGATGCGCCTGATCCCGGGGGACCCGGCGCGCATCATGGCCGGCGAACGCGCCACCGAGGAACAGGTCCAGCGCGTGCGCGAGGCCTGGGGGCTGAACAAGCCCATCACGGAGCAGTATCTCATTTACCTGGGCAAAGTGGTGCGCGGCGACCTGGGGAGATCGTTGAAGCGCAATGAGGACGTCATCACTGAAATCCGCTGGGCACTGCCCACCACGTTAGAGCTGGCCTTCTCGGCCATGTTCGTGGCCTGTCTGTTCGGCATACCCGCCGGCATCCTGGCCGCCTACCGCCGCAACTCCTGGTGGGACCTGACGGTGATGACCGCCAGCCTGGTGGGCATCTCCATGCCGGTCTTTTGGCTGGGGCTTCTGCTGATATACCTCTTTGCCCTGCGGCTGGGATGGCTTCCGCCTTCGGGCCGGCTGTCCATCGGCATAGAATTCCAGCCCATCACCGGCATGTACATGCTGGATGCCCTCCTGCGGGGCAATATGGCGGTGTTCGTGGATGCCGTGAAGCACATGATCCTGCCGGCCTTCACCGTGGGCACCATCCCCATGGCAGTCATCGCCCGCATGACCCGCTCCAGCCTGTTGGAGGTACTGCGGCAGGATTACGTGCGCACGGCGCGCGCCAAAGGGCTTTCGGAGCGGTTGGTGCTGACGCGCCATGCGCTGAAGAACGCCTTCCTGCCCATCATCACCGTCATCGGACTGCAGTTGGGCAGTTTGATGGTGGGCGCCATCCTGACCGAGACCATTTACTCGCTCCCCGGCATCGGCCGGCTGATCATTGACCGCATCCTGTCGCGCGATTATCCGGTGGTGCAGGGAGCGGTGCTCTTTTTCGCCAGCACCTTCGTCATCATCAATCTGCTGGTGGATATCTCGTACGCCTATCTGGACCCGCGCATTCGCTATCAGTAGGGGAGGGAAGGACACCGCATGAGTGAGGCGATTTCGACCGCGGCGCTTTCTGCCGTTCGCCGGCCAACCAATCTCTGGCTGGATGCCTGGCGCCGACTGCGCCGCAACAAGCTGGCCATCGCCGGCATGGTGCTCATCGGCCTGCTGGTGCTGATGGCCATTTTCGCCGAGCAGTTGGCCCCCTATGACCCGTATCAGCAATGGCTGGCCCTGCGCAAGGCCCCACCCTCGCGCGAGCATCTGCTGGGCATGGATGAGGTCGGCCGGGATGTGCTCAGCCGGGTCATTTTCGGGAGCCGGGTGTCCCTGCAGGTGGGTGTGCTCTCGGTGCTGGGGGCGATCGCGGCCGGCACCCTTATCGGCGCGCTGGCCGGCTACTTCGGCGGCTGGTTCGATCAGCTCGTCATGCGCCTGATGGACATCATGCTGGCCTTTCCCAGCCTCCTGCTGGCGCTGACCATCGTCACAGTGCTGGGACCCGGCCTGCTCAACATGCTGTACGCCATCGCCATCGTCTCCGTGCCGACCTATGCCCGGTTGGTGCGCGCCTCGGTGCTCTCGGTCAAAGAGGAGGATTACGTCCTGGCGGCGCGGGCGGTGGGCTGTTCGCCGGCGCGCATCCTGTTCGTGGACATCCTCCCTAACTGTCTGACCCCCATTATCGTGCAGGGCACACTGGGCATCGGCACGGCGGTGCTGGACGCCGCGGCGCTGGGATTCCTGGGGCTGGGCGCCCAACCCCCGACCCCAGAGTGGGGGACCATGCTGGGGCGCGCCCAGCAGGTCTTTTTCTCGGCGCCGCACATCGGCATTTTCCCCGGTCTCGCTATCCTGCTGAGCGTGTTGGGGTTTAACCTGTTGGGGGATGGTCTGCGCGATGCGCTGGACCCGCGCTTGAAGGATTGACCTATGCGCAGAAACGATTGTTATCTGATGGGCAAATATCCCTTACTGCGGAAAGAGGAAAAATGGAGAAGAGGGTTCCCATGACGGAGCAAACACGACCGCTGGAAGAGGTACCGCCGCAGAGCCGGCTGTTGGGCCGGCTGGCCGCCGTGGACCGCTGGTGGCTGTTGGTGCTGGCCGCCATCGGGTTGATCATCTTGCTGATCAAAGCCAGCCCCCATCCCTACGCAGAAATCTTCAACTTCCTCACCGACGGCATCGTCATGACCCTGCAGATCACCTTGACATCCTTTATCTTCATCCTTATTGTCGGGATGTTCGGTGGGCTGGGCCGGCTCTCGCGGAGCTGGCTCATCAAGGGCATCGCCTCGCTGTACGTGGAAGTCATTCGCGGCATCCCTCTACTGGTACAGCTCCTTTTCATCTGGTTCGCCCTGCCGCAGATTTTCGAGAAGATCGGCAATCTGCTGATGCCGCACTGGCCCAATGCCGGCCAGTGGTTCATTGACCTCAAGCTTCAGCCCTTCACTGCGGCGGTGCTCGGCATCACCATTTGCTACGGCGCGTATATGTCCGAGATTTTCCGCGCCGGCATCCAGTCCATCCACCACGGCCAGATGGAGGCCGCCCGCTCCCTGGGCATGACCTATGTCCAGGCCATGCGCTACGTCATCCTGCCCCAGGCGGTGCGCGTCATCCTCCCACCGGTGGGCAACGAGTTCGTCACCCTGCTCAAGGACTCATCGCTGGTATCGGTGCTGGCCGTCGCCGACCTGACCCGCCGCGGGCGGGAGTATATGTCGCGCACCTTCCTGAGCTTCGAGACCTGGACCATGGTGGCGCTGATATACCTGGTGCTGACCCTGACCTTTACCCGCCTGACCAGCGCCCTGGAGCGCCGTATGTCCCTGGGCCAGCGGCGGTAAAGAATAAGGTGACAGTCACCTGATAGGCGACTGTCACCTAAGATACATTGTGGAGGCGAGGATAAGGAACGAAAATGGAGAAAGAAGGAAAAGGCTCGTCCCAAAAGATGATAGAGATCATCAACGCCTGCAAGAGCTTCGGCCGGGTGCGGGCGCTGATTGATGTGACCATGCATGTCAACCGCGGTGAGGTGGTGGTCATCATCGGGCCCAGCGGCTCCGGCAAAAGCACCCTCCTGCGCTGTATCAACCACCTGGAGGTGCTGGACTCGGGCACCATTATCGTGGACGGCATCCCCCTAACCGATGAGAAGACGAATATCAACGCCGTGCGTGCCGAAGTGGGCATGGTGTTTCAGCAGTTCAACCTCTTCCCACACCTGACGGCGCTGGAGAACATCACCCTGGCACAGCGCGTGGTGCGCAAGCGGAGCAAAGAAGAGGCGGAGCACATCGCCTATGAACTGCTGAAGAAAGTGGGCATTCCCGAAAAGGCGCATGCCTATCCCATGCAGCTTTCGGGCGGGCAACAGCAGAGGGTGGCCATCGCCCGGGCGTTGGCCATGCAGCCGAAGATCATGCTCTTTGACGAGCCGACCAGCGCGCTGGACCCGGAGATGATCAAAGAGGTGCTGGATGTGATGCTGGACCTGGCGCGCGAGGGCATGACCATGGTGGTGGTCTCACACGAGATGGGCTTTGCCCGCGCGGCGGCGGACCGCATCATCTTCATGGACGCCGGCCGCATCATCGAGGAGACGACCCCGGAAGAGCTGTTCACCGCGCCGAAGCACGAGCGCACGCGCCAGTTCCTGAGCAAGATCCTGCACTAGCCGGCCTATGTCGCTTCTGCCCTTCCTGCTGGAGGCCGTGCTGATCTCCCTTTCCGGCGTGATGGCCCCTGGCCCTATTACCACGGTGGTGGTGGGCAAGGGGAGCGAATCGCCGCACGCCGGCGCGCTGGTGGCCGTCGGCCACGGCATCGTCGAGTTTCCCCTCATGCTGGCGGTGCTGTACGGCGCCGGCCGCCTCTTCGGCATCCCGGCCGTGAAGGCCGGCATCGCCATCGCCGGCGGCGCCTTCATGCTGTACATGGGCGTGGACATGTTCCGAGCGCTGGCCCGCTTCACGGGTGCCCCACCCCTGGCCGCCCATCGCTCTCCGCTGGCCGCCGGCCTCCTCCTCAGCCTGGGCAATCCGTACTTCCTGGTCTGGTGGGGCACGGTCGGGGCGGTGCTGGTACTGCGCGCTGTGACATTCGGCCTGCTGGGGTTCCTGGCCTTCGCCGTCGCCCACTGGCTGTGCGATTTCTGCTGGTACTACTTTTTATCCGCGGTGACGTACCGGGGCGGGAAATTCCTGGGGAAGCGCTTTCAGCAGGGCCTGCTGGCAGCCTGCGGGGCATTCCTGCTCTTTTTCGGTGCGCGGTTCATTTTCGACGGCATCACCGCCTGGCCGGCATAGGCCGGCCCAGCTCACTGCCGGCCGGCGTCCTCAAAGCCCAGGTAGTACACGGCGGCGGCCAGGTACACCCGCGCTGCCCGCACCACGTCGCGCAGGCTGACATATTCCAGGTCGGCGAGGTACCGCTCCCGGTTCGTGCCGTGGTAGACGGTGGGGATGCCGTACTCGCCGGCGGTCTTGGAAGCATCCCCCACATCCAGAAAGCCCCCCAGCGGCAGGTCCTGATCCGTCACGAGGGAATACGCCCGCCGCAGGGCTTGGATGATCGGCTCGCGCTCGTGCAGGCGGAAGCCCAACCCGAGCACGTTGACCTGGCATTCGATCTTGGCGCGGGTGCGGGCCTGCAGTTCCTGCTGGAGCAGGAGGAATTCCCCCACAATCTCATGCTCGGTCTTGCCGGGGCTGAAGCGGCGCGTGCCGGCGATGGTGCATTCCGCCGGCATGCGCTCCGGTTCGTCGCCGGCGTGGATACTGCCCACCTGCACCGTCTCCGGCCCGATGTACGGCCACGCGACCTGCCCCAGTTCCTCGTTCCAGCGCTCCAGGCGCTCCAGGATGATCCGGCTCTCCCAGATGGGATGCGGCGCGTCCGCCGGCGTGTACAACTCGTGCATGGGCTCCCCCTCTTGCCGCACCCTCCAGCGGAACTGGGCACAGCCTCGGCCGGCCACCGGCACGTAGCGGTGCGGGCCGGCGGCGCAGATGACGGCGTTGCCCAGGCTCCCATGCCGCGCCAGGGCGTCCAGCCCCTCGCGCCGGCCGGGCGGCTCGTGCAGAGTGTGGATGACCGCCTGGAGCCGGCCGCGCAAGCGGTAGGGGGAGGATGCCAGGACGCGCAGTGCCTCGGTGATGGCCGCAACCCCGCTTTTGCCCTCCGCGCACCCTCGGCCGTAGATAAGCCCCCCTTCCTGGTACGCCGGCGGATGGTCCAGCGGCCGATGGTCGAGGTGCCCGAGCAGGGTGAGGGTGGGGCCGACGCCGGCGCTGGGCAGGGAGATGACCACGGTCGCCCCGTCGGGCGCATCGCGGCGCACTTCCGCCGGCAGTCCGCGGTCGCGGGCATACCCCGCGTACCATGCCGCAATCGCTTCGGTCTGGCGCGTGGGGCTGGGGATGCGGGCCAGCTCCATGGTCAGGTGCGCCAGGCGCGTGGGGTCAATCTGGTTGATGAGCTGACGGAGTCGGGATTCCATACGGCCGGTCCCCTGGATGATGTCACGACGGCGGCACCGCGCCGGCCATTCACAGCCCTCGGACAGGACGGCACGCCCATTGTAGCGAGATTTCGGGCCGGCGTCAAGCGCGGATCGGGGGGCAGGGGCTGGCCGTATCCCCTGGACATAGGGCCGGCGTTGGTTGTATTTGCCTGCTCGTCTGCTCCGACAGCGTAATCTGCAGTACTTGCATAATTTACGATTTTGGTATATAATTATGGTGTACGCAAGAGGCATCCTGCCGGCTGAAGGAGGAAAGACGATGTTCGAGACGACGATATATATGGACAACGCGGCGGTAACCCGCCTGGATGAGCGGGTGTGGGAGGCCATGCGGCCGTATTACTTCGATACCTTCGCCGTGGCGACTTCCCAGTTCGGTTATTCCCTGGGGATTGAAGCCCGCGATGCGCTGGAAAGCGCCCGGGCCGCGCTGGCCGGCGCGTTAGGTGCCAGCGCGGAGGAGTTCATCTTCACCTCCGGCGACACGGAATCCACCAACATGGCCATCAAAGGCGTCGCCGCGGCGCTGGCGCCGAAGAAGGGCCGGCATATCATCACCAGCCCCATCGAGGACTTCCCCGTGCTGGGAAGCGTTAAGGCGCTGGAAAAGCAGGGCTTTGAGGTCAGCTATGTGCGGGTGGACGAGCACGGCCTGGTGGACCTGGACCATCTGCGCAGTCTGATCCGGCCGGATACCATCCTGGCCTCCATCCAGGTCGCCAACCAGGAGATCGGGACCCTGCAGGATGTTGCCGCCATCGCCGGCATCCTGAAAGAGCGCGGCGTGATCTTCCATACGGACGCCACCCACGCCTTTGGCCGGGTGCCGCTGGACGTGCGCCAGGTGCCGGTGGACCTCATCACGGTCTCGGCGCATACCATTCACGGCCCCCGGGGCATTGGTGGGCTGTACATTCGGAAGGGGACACCCATCGTGAAGTGGATGGACGGCGGATTTCAGGAGTTCAACCTGCGCGCCGGCGTGGAGAATATCCCGGGCGCGGTGGGCTTCGCCAAGGCCATCGAGCTGATCACGCCGGAGGAGACGGAACGACTGCGCCGCATGCGGGATGCCCTCATCGAGCGCTTACTGCAAATCCCGCACACGCGGCTGAACGGCCATCCGAGCCGGCGGCTTCCCACCAATGCCAACATCTCCTTCCGCTTCATCGAGGGGGAATCCATCCTGCTCCAGTTGGACATGCGGGGCATTGCCGTCAGCACCGGCTCCGCCTGCTTCAGCCGCTCTCTGGAGGCCAGTCATGTCATCCTGGGCATCGGCGGCGACCACGAGCGGGCGCACGGCTCCGTGCGCTTCACCCTGGGGCGCTTCAACCGGGAGGAAGAGGTGGACAAGGTCGTGGAGGCGATGAACGAGATCGTCGCGGTACTGCGCGCCATCAGCCCATTGGGCAAAGACTAGAACAAGGAGGTGGAATATGCCACTGCCATACAGCGAGATCGTGATGGAGCATTTCAAGCGCCCGCGCAATGTGGGCCGGCTGGAGGACGCTGACGCCAAGGCGACCGAAGGGAGCCCTGCGTGCGGCGACATGGTGACGGTGTACCTGAAGGTGGACGAGCAGACGCACCGCATCACCGATATCAAATTCGAGTCCTATGGATGCGCCTCCAATATCGCCACCGGGTCGATTATCACGGAGCTGGCGAAGGGCAAGACCATTGAGGAGGCCAAGCAGTTGACCTGGAAGGACGCCGCCGAGGCGTTGGGCGGACTGCCGCCGGTGAAGGTGCACTGCTCGGTGCTGGCCATTGACGGCCTGCGGGCGGCGATCCAGAACTATGAGGAGAAGAAGGGGCTTATCAAAGAGAAGGTGCCTACCACCCTCGAGGAAATCAACCGCCGGCTGAAGCGCGTCATGAACCCGGTGGTGGGGCTGGATATTGTGCGCACCAAGATCGTCAAGGACGTGACGTTGGAGAACGGCGTGGTGCGGGTGACGATCGACCTGCCGGCGGACCATCAGTTCGCCAACAATATCCGCGAGGAAATCATGGAGAAGCTGGGCACCCTCTGGGATATCCAGCGGGTGGAAGTCGAATTCGTCGGGTAAACGCAGTGAGGTGGAAAGGAGGATGCCCATGGCAGTGATCACGGTAGATTGTCGGGGGGAGACCTGCCCGGTGCCGCTGGTGGAGACGCGCAAGGCCCTTCGCAAGGCCGCGCCGGGCGACATCGTTGAGGTCATCGGCACCCACCCTTCGTCGAAGAAGGAGATTCCCCTGGCGGTTCAGGCGCTGAACCTGACTATCCTGGAGATTCGCGAAGAGGGGGATGTCTGGACCATTCGCATTCAGCGGTAAACGTACGCTGGTATGTGCTGTGCACAAGGAGGGACGACGATGGCGGACAAGCAAGAGGGCCGGCCCAAAAAGGCCACGATCATCCTGCATTCGGGCGATATGGACAAGGTCTACAGCGCGCTGATCATCGGCAACGGCGCCCTGGCGATGGGCATGGATGTGGCGATTTACTTCACCTTCTGGGGGCTTCAGCGGCTGAAGAAGGGCGCGCTGGAAAAAGGGCCCCTGTCGAAGATGCACTTCCTGGGCCTGGGCAAATGGATGGTCAAACAGCGCATGAAAAAGGCCAATGTCGCCTCGCTGGAGCGCCTGATGCGCGATTTTAAGGAGATGGGCGGGCGGGTGCTCGCCTGCGACATGACGATGGAGATCATGGGCATCCGCCGCGAGGACCTGCACACCGAGTGGATTGACGATTACTGCGCGGTGGGGACGTATATCGCAGAGGCGCGGGACTCGGACATCACGCTGTTTATCTAGCGCGTGCGGAGGTTCCGCCGGCCCGGTCAGGGCCTCGGCTCTTCACTTTCAGGTCGCCCGATGACGGCACCCTCTGAGGCGGTTGTCATCGGGCGATGATCTTTCGGCGCACATATTTCTCCTGGTTGACAGAAACAGCGATCTGGATTAAGATACAAGTTATCAACCGCCGGCCGGGAAACTGGCCGGCGAAGCGCTCATTTGGGGGAATGTGATATGTTTCGCAACTCGATTATGGCGTTCGTCGGCAGTGGCACCATGGCCGAGGCCATGATCAAGGGCCTGACCGACCAGGGCCGCATCGCACCAGAACGGATTATCGCCAGCGGTCCGCGCCCCGAGCGCGGCGAGTATCTCCGCTCCCGCTACGGCATCCAGGCCACCACGGACAACGTCGAGGCCGTGCGGGAAGCGGACATCGTCGTCCTGTCCATCAAGCCGCAGGTCCTGCCGAAGGTGCTGAAGGAACTGCATGACAAGCCGCGCGAGGATGCGCTCATCCTTTCCATTGTGGCCGGCGCCAAGATTCGCGTCATCTCCCAGGGCCTGAACCGCCAGGCCGTCGTGCGCGCCATGCCCAACACGCCGGCGCGCGTGGGCATGGGCATGACCGTCTGGACCGCCACCCCCCAGGCTACGGAACTGCAGATCGCGCAGGCGCGGCAAATCCTGAGCGCGCTGGGTGACGAGATTTTCATGGAGGATGAGGAATATCTGGACATGGCGACCGCGCTCAGCGGCACCGGGCCGGCCTACGTCTTCTTCTTTATGGAGGCCCTGATTGATGCCGGCGTGCACCTGGGCTTCTCCCGACGCATCGCTCAGCAGTTGGTGCTCAAGACCATCGAAGGCTCGGTGGAGATTGCCAAGCAGACCGGCCTGCACCCCGTCGAACTGCGCAATTCGGTCACCTCGCCCGGCGGCACCACCGCCGAGGCGCTCTATCAGCTTGAGAAGGGCGGTATGCGCACCGTCCTGTCCAAGGCTATCTGGGCGGCCTATCAGAAATCACGCTACTTGGGGGAGCTGATCGAGAAACAAAATGGCGATCTTTCTGATTAGATTCATCTCCATCCTCTTTGAACTGCTCAACCTGGCCATTATCGCCCGGGTCTTCCTCTCCTGGTTCAATGTGCGCCCGGACCACCCGGTGGTCGGCTTCCTGTATCAGATCACGGAACCGATCCTGTCGCCCATCCGCCGGGTGGTGCCCCTGATCGGGATGCTGGACATCAGCCCGATTATCGCCATCATCTTGCTGGAGCTCCTCCGCAACCTGCTGATCTCTGTCATCGCCAGCGTGTTTTGACGCCGGCACAGGAACTTCTTCTCCGCCGCCAGCGTCTCCCATATGCAGTGTACCAGGGAACACCTGGTTGTCAGGAGGGAATCCGATGGGCAAGATGACAAGATGGTGGATCGCTGGCCTGGCGGCGGTGCTGGTGCTGGCCGGCTGTGCCGCGCCGCAGGCGGCGCCGGCCACGAAACAGTTGGAAACCGCGCCGGCTGGCACAGGAACGCCCACGATAGAGGAGACAGTGAAATTCCAGCAAGAGGCTGTGGCAGACCTGGCCCAGCGCCTCCAGCTTGCGCCGGAGGATATTACCGTCGAGTCTTCCGCCGTCGTCGAACTGACCCCCGACGACCTGCGCTGTCAGGGCGCCGGCGAGCTGGATAAGACCCTGCCGGCGCAGGTCATGGGCCAGGAAATCGTGCTGAAAAGCGGCGACCAGCGCTACCTGTACCGGGGCTACGGCAAGCGGGTGATCTTCTGTGGGGAACTGCCGCCGGCGGGTTCCACCCCCCAGCCGGCGGGGGGAGAAGAGGCCGTGAAGTCGCTGGACGAGCAGGGTCAGCGCATGCTGGAGCAGGCGCGGCAGGAGCTGGCCGGCAAGCTCGGGGTCAGCCCGGCGCGCATTCAGGTGATCAAGGCGGAACCTGTCCTCTGGCCGGACACCAGCCTGGGCTGTCCTCAGCCCGGCATGATGTACGCACAGGTGGTTACCCCGGGCTATCAATTCATCCTGGAGTACGAGGGCAAGCAGTACGACTACCACGCCGGCCGCGGCCATCTGGTCCTGTGTGAGTGACCGCGTTTACCTCAATGGATAACAACAAGGCCAGGGAATGTCCTCCCTGGCCTTGTTGGTTTCAGCGGCTTGTGTCAGTGCTTATTTGCCCCACTTTCGTCGGGCGAAGACGGCCAGGCCGGCCAGTCCCGACGCCAGCAGAGCCAGCGTGCCGGCCTCCGGAATCTACGGCGGCAGGGTCACGCTCACCTGTCCATCGCTCACCGTCGCCGGAATTTGCGCCCCCTCGGAGTTCACCAGGATGGCATTGGTGATATCCACGGCCGAGGAGCCGTCCTTGAGGGTGTCGAAGCGGACGGTGAAGAGGGTGCCGGAACCGCTGACGGCCGGCGCCGGCGCCAGCAGTGTCACCGCATAGTCAATGGTGCCGGCGGTGTTGTCGTGATGGGAGATGACACTGCTGTGGGCCGGGTCCAGCAGGTCGCCGGAAGTCACCGAGGCCACCTTGAGCACGGTGGGATCAAAGTGGATGTGCACTTCGGCGCCGTACAGGCCCGTGACGTTGTTGATGCGGATGGCCACCTGCGCCGGCTGGCCCATCTCCACGCTTTGCGTGGCCGGGGAGACCACGACAGAGGCGCCGGCCTGCGCATAGGCATAGGCCACCAGCCCCAACAGAGCCGCAATCGTTATGATCATTGCCAAACTAATTCGTTTCACGCTTCTCGCTCTCCTTTCCGCCGGGATGTCCGCATGGCTGTGCATATACCGAGACCTACCCGGCAGTGTACCGAATATGCCGATTTCTGTCAAGCTCCCCTATCCCTCGGGTCGGGGAGAGGCCCAGGGAGGGGAGTTCTCCCCTCCCTGGGCGCTACAGGGTTCACTGCCAAGGTGTCGGTGAGGTCGCGCCAAAGTTCGCGCCCACCAGCACCAGGTCGAAGATGTTGACCGTGCCGTCGCCGTTCAGGTCTGCCCGCGGGTCGCTGGGCGGCGTGGTCCCGAAGGCGCTTCCGACGATGGCCAGGTCCTGGGCGTTGATGATGCCGTCGTTGTTGACGTCACCACCGCGCAGTTTGCCCGTGGGCACAGTGACTTGCTGTTCGGGCAGGACGTTCACCTGCACCGCGGCATCCAGGTAGCCGTCGAAGGAGGCGGTGAGGGTGCGGGTGCCCATGGGCACGTCGGTGATGACGAAGTTGCCGGCGGGATCGGTGACCGCGGCGGTGATGCCGTCAATGGTCAGCACCACACCTCTGGCGTCACTGCGCCCCTGCAGGGTGATGCGGCCGGCGACCGTGCCCAGGTTCGTCAGCACGGTGAAGGCACCATCGTGCAGCCAGACCGGCTGGGCATGGCCCTCCGCATCGGAGAAGGTGGCGCCGGTGAACGCGACCTCCGAAGTGCCGACGCCCACGCCCTCGAACTCGATGGTGACCAGGGTGCCATCGCCGTTGACCGGCGCGGCCGGCGCCAGCAGGGTGATGGCGATGTCAATCTTGCCCAGGGAGTTGTCGAAGTTCAGCAGTGCCGTGCTGCTGCCGGCCGGCAGGAGATCGCCCTGGGTGATCGACTTCACATGCACCACGCGAGGATCGAAGGTCAGGTGCGCTTCGGCGGCATAGAGGTTCTCGGCGCCGGTGACCTCCAGGTCCACGGACTGGGTCTCGCTGACGCGGAACTGGGCGCTGGCCGGCATGATGGCCATGCTGGTCTTCGGCGTCTTAAAGGTGACGGGGATGGCCACGGCGCCTGGCGCCACGGAGGGGCCGAGCAGTACCATGCCGTAGGCCTCCATGCCCGGCTCGATGGACGGCACGTTCCAGGCCAGGTTGAAGGAGATGGGTGTGTGGGCCGGGAACGGTCCGACGGGCGCCGCCGGCACGGAGAGATCGCGTCCCTGTACAGCGTTGACCGTCATGTCAAAGACGTCGCTGGCGCCCGAGATGCCCCAGCCGTGCACCTGGATGCGGTACGCGCCGTCGGGCGGGAAGTTGATGGTCACCCGCTCCTGGTCGGTGGGTGTGGTGGAGGAGCCGACCCGCTCGCCAGGGCACTCGAAGACACCGTCATGGTTGGCATCATAGTAGACGTACAGGTCAATGTCACTGCCGTGGGCGGTGTTCTCCGTCCAGACGTCCAGCAGAGCGCCGTGTTCGATGGTCAGGTCATGGGTGAAGCTGGCGGTGCAGGGATCGTCCGGGTTGTCCTGGCTGATGGGCTGTTCGGTCAATACCTCCGGCACGCTCAGGCCAAAGCCATCCACCGACAGGTCTGCCAGGTTCAGGGAGGAGACGACCTCGATGGGCAGGCTTCCCGTTGCCTGGGTGGTGAAGATCTCGATGGGCGACGGCTGGGCGCGGATGGTGCCCACCTGGCCGGCGATGGACTCGCTGACGTCCTTGCCGGCGAAGATGACGGTGTGCAGGAGCACCGCGTTCAGGCCGGCACGGCCCTCGGCAGAGACGATCTCATGCTGGGCACCGGTGGCGGTGTTGAACACCCAGGTGCCGGCGCCGATGTTGGTATTGGTACTGCGCCCAGTGTAGTCCAGAGTGTACGGGCCGTAATAGTCCGGCTGGTACCAGCGATCCTCCGGGTCGGAGGTGAACTGGTCGGGCGCAGGGCCGAGCACGATGGTGTCCACGTCGGTGGGCACGTTGTCCCAGCGGGTGTCCACCAGGAAGTTGGTGCCGGCCGGCAGGTCATCGGGCACGTCGAAGAAGTAGAAGCGCCAATCGCCGGTCTCGGCGCGCCAGCCCTGGTCCATGGCGCCGAAGATGCGCCCGTTGTCATACGGATGGACCGAAGCCGGCGGCCCGCCGAAGACGAAGTTCGGCGAGGGAGCCGCTACGTTGAAGACCACAGGGATGGTGGTGACATGCGGCTCATGCGCACCGTCGCCGGGGTCGGAGACCAGGATAGCGCCCTCGTAGAAGCCGACGGGCATATCGGCGGGGATGCGCACGGTGGCGGTGAATGCCGCCTCGCCGCCGGCGGGTACGTGCACCTCGATCTCGGGGGCACCCTCTTCGCCGAGGCCCAGCACATCCCACGGCATATGGCGGTAGAACTCGACGCGGAACTTGAGATGGGTGACCGGCACGCTGGCGTTGCGCCGGCTGTGCTGGAGACCCAGCCAGATGCCGTCATGCATGCGTTCCAGCGGCTTGTGGATGGTCACCATCTCGGTCGGGGAAGCGCTGTGCAGGTAGGCAAAGCGCATGTACTCGCCGCCGTCCACCTCACAGCCGGCACTGCCCCAGCCGCCCGGACAGTTCACCGTGCCGTTGCCGTTGAGGTCGGTCCAGAGGTTCCCATCCCCGTTGACATCGGTCCAGTCATAGATCACCATGCGCCAGATCTGGTTGGTCTGGGCGTTGTAATCCCCTTCGGGGTCGAACTCATCCCACGGCATCGCCATGCGGATGATCATCAGGTCGGTACCCTCGGGGACGTCCGCGCTCAGATCGCGCAGGAGGTAGTTCGGGCGGTTGAAGTTGTAGGCATCCTCTTGACCCATCGGCGAGGATGTCCATTCGAAGCTCATCTCGCCGATCTTGACCAGCGTATCGGACGAGACAGTGGCATGGACATCAGCAGTGCCGGGGTTGGTCAGGGTGAACTCGCCCGTGTAGGTCTTGCCGGGGAAGACGACCTTGGCGAAACCGGGGAAGATGTCGCCGCGATAATCGCCGACCGTCCAGTTATCGGGGGTGGCGAAGACGCCGTACAGCCCGCCGGCCAGGTCAGTGGCGCGATCGGCGTTCACGCGGCCGGCGCCCTGTATCACCACATCGTTATCGGTAGTGGTGGCGCCGGACATGAAGATCGCGCGGGCCTCCGCCCAGGTCGGCAGCCGGCCGTGTGCCTTCAGGAAGGCATCATAGACCAGGGCCAGGTTGCCGGCGGCAACGGGGGTCGCCCGGCTGGTGCCGCCCCAGGTCTCCCAGGCCGTCCAACCCTCACCCCACTCGTTCAGCGGGATGTCGCCCGAGGCATAGGCGCCGCTGGCCACCACCTTCACGCCCACATTGCCCTGTGCGGTCGGGCCGCGGCCGGACCACGGCGTGACATCGCCGTAGGTGATCTGATCCATAGTGGTGGCCGAGTCCCAGCCGGTGGAGCCCATCTGGGTGGAGGCGCCGACGCCGATGAAGGAGTCATCCTCCGGCGAGGTAATGGTGCCGTAGCCCGGAGCGCCGTTGCCAGTGGCCACCAGGACGCTCATGGTGGGGTTGTACAGGCGCTGGCGGGTGGACATCATGCGAGATTCGTAATCCCAGCCGTCGTTGTCGGTGGCGGAGTTCCCCCAGCTATTGCTGGCGATGTGGACCTCATCGCCGGTGCGCACGAGGCCGTCCAGGCCGTACACCATGCACAGATACATGTCGTAGGTCGAGTCGCCGTAGGTGTAGAAGTCGCCGGCGCCGACCAGCGCCACATCACGGCCGCCGCCCACCACCATGCCAGTGAATGGGGTGCCGTCGCCGGCCGGCTTGTACGGCGGCGCGCCGCCGTCAATGACGCCCTGGCCGGCCACCGCTGAGGCGCACAGGGTGCCGTGATCGCCGGCGCCCGAGTGGGTGGGGTCGTTCAGGAAGAAGGCCACCAGACTGCCGGCGGGATCCGGCTCGAAGCCCCACAGCCAGCCGAAAGGCACGGTATGCTCGCCGTCGGCGATCCAGTAGACCAGGCCGCCGGAGACATCCGCAAAGCCATCGCCGTCCAGGTCCCGATACGAGACCGGGTCTTCCTTGGTGCACGGCTTCTCGTTGGTGAAGTCGTAGTCGTCGTCCAGGTCCACGTATACCGTGTCGTAGACGCCCGGCTCATGCTCGTCCACCAGCAGGACGGCGACGCGCTCCCCCCACCACCACTGCCGCAGGGAATCATCGGGATGGGAGCCGATGCGGTAGACCCCGCTCAGGCTGGTGCCGGTCAGGGTATAGGTGTGCGGCTCGGAGGCGCCGATGGGCTGATAGGTGGGGTCCTCCTCGGTGATGGTCTTGGTGGTATCCACGTACCAGGTCATGCCGCTGGCGACGAAGTCATAGCCCAGGTAATAGTCATAGGCCTTGAGGAGGAGGGAATAGGTGTCGATCATGATGGGCCAGCCCTCGTAGTCGCCGAAGGGCTGTACCGCCCAGGTGCCCATCAGGTCCGGGTGGGCGAAGTCAATGCCGGAGTCCACCACGGCCACGCGGATGCCCTCGCCGGTGAATCCCTTCTCCCAGGCGGCTTTGGACTTGTGGTTGTCCAGGATGTCGTGCCAGCCGGCCGCGCCCACGCCACTGCCCTCGGGTTTGGCCTTGGTCTTGCCGGCGGCGATCTCCGCCAGTTTGGCCTGCACCGCCTCGCGCCCCAGCGGCTTGGCCGGCGCATCCGGGTCGCGATAGAGCGGCGGCTCCACTACCGGCTCAAAGGGGAGGATAACATTCACCGCCGGATTGTTGGCCAGTTTGGGGAGCACGCCGGCCTTGACGTAGCCGTACACGGTGGTGAAGCCATCATCGGAGAAGGGGCGGATCAGGGGCTCGCGCAGATAGCGGGTGATATCCACGCCGTTCTTGACCCGCAGGATGATGTGGAACTCCTCATCGGCCGCGGCAGTGGCCAGTCGAGCCCGCAGTTTGGGATGCACCTTGGCCATGCCGGCGTCCGAGGCGCTGACCGCGCTCACTGCGCCATCAGACGCTGTGGGCGCGGATGCCGGCCCTGCCGCCGAGGGGACAGCGGAAAGAGGGATCAACAGTGCGAACAGCGCCAGGATACATAGCCATCGCCATACACTTCGTCTCATGTCGTTCCTGCTCCTTTCATGCATGAACAATGCAGAGATTCGGGGGAACAGACAGCGGGCGCGTTTCAGCCTTCCACATCACCTCCTTTCCAGGTTGCGGGGAACATAAGGGACCAACATCGGCTCCTCAACTTGTGATTGGGCTACTGATCAGGAAATATCACCGCGCCCTCGGAAGGGCGAAAAGGCACAAAAATGGGCCCGGTATCTGCTTGTCAGCGATTCGCCAATTACCGCAGTGTGGTCGAGAATCCCACCCCCGAACTCCAGCGGGACCGCAAGACTGCACTTCCGTTGCAGGACAGCGTGTGATGAGGAAAGGCACGTGTTCAAATGTTATTATAGCCATATTCGCGGGAAAAGTCAACGCCAATTTGGCGGGGATAAGGCTTTTCAAAGGTATAACTATGGGTATAAAATAGGGACCTGAAGAACCGAGAGCGAGGGGAAAAGATGGCAAGATCACTACTGGACCTGCTGCAGATGATTCCCGATCCCCGCG
>Ga0080004_1118006_pt1 | contig 22720 bp, 20 predicted proteins | sample WasSprMetagenome_FD_69207 | JGI IMG/M metagenome (GOLD analysis project Ga0080004, IMG submission 69207) | Sulfidic aquatic microbial communities from Washburn Spring, Yellowstone National Park, USA - WS (SPADES assembly) (version 2) | ecosystem: Environmental > Aquatic > Thermal springs > Hot...
AAAGAGGAAGTGAGCCGGGATCGCCCTGCAACAAGTTGGTGGAAGCCAGGGGCGGCCGTTTGATTGAGATACAGGAGGCACCATGTGTGGTATCGCCGGCATTGCCCTGAACCCAAACCGAGCACTCCCAGACCTCCAAAAACGCCTGCTGGCTATGCGGGAGGCCATGACCCATCGCGGCCCAGATGACGCGGGGCTGTACATCTCCCCTGATGGCCGTATGGGACTGGCCAATCGCCGCCTGGCGATACGAGATCTAACTCCTGCTGGCCACATGCCCATGTCTAACGCCGATGGCACAGTTTGGATCACCTACAACGGCGAAATCTATAACACCGAAGAAATACGCCCAGAAGTAGAGCGAGTAGGCTTTGCTTTCCGCTCCCGCAGCGATACAGAAGTTATCCTGCATGGTTATGAGGCCTGGGGTGCAGAGGTGGTGCAGCGGCTGCGGGGAATGTTCGCCTTCGCCATCTTGGATTTGCGCGGTGGAAAGCCCTCGCTCTTTCTGGCCCGCGATCGCCTCGGCATAAAGCCGCTATATTATGCCCAAGTGGATGGGATGTTCTTGTTCGCCTCGGAATTGAAAGCGTTGCAGGCATCGGGGCTGCTCAGCCGGGAGATTAGCCCGGCGGGGTTGGTGGGCTATCTGATGTTTGGCTCGGTGCCGAACCCGTGGACGATCTATGAGGGCATCTGGGCCCTGCCACCAGCCTCCACGCTGACCTGGCAAGATGGGCACGTGGAGATTCAGTCCTACTGGAAGTTGCCAGCCGAGACAGTAGAACCCCGCAGTTACAAGGAGGCGGTTGAGCAAGTTCGGTTCCATTTGCAGGATGCGGTGCGCTCGCACCTGGTGAGTGATGTACCATTGGGGGCATTCCTGAGCGGTGGGCTGGACTCCAGCACGGTGGTAGCGCTGATGCGGCGGGCAACGAGTGGGCCCATCCGCACTTGCTCAATGATTTTCGAGGAGAAGGAGTATAGTGAGGCGCCCTATGCCAGGGCGATGGCGGAAGCAGTGGGGGCGGAGCATTACGAGAGGGTAATTACGGCGCAGGACGTTTTGAACGAACTGGACAACATCCTCCGCGCTATGGATCAGCCTACCGTGGACGGTGTCAACACGTATTTCGTTTCCAAGACGGCCCGCGAAGCGGGGTTAACGGTAGCCCTATCCGGCCTGGGAGGGGACGAGTTATTTGGCGGGTATCCGAACACGTTTCGGGGTGTGCCTCAGATGGTAAAGGCATTGCGCCTCGCACAGCGTGTGCCGGCAGCCTCCTTCCTGGCCCAGAAGGCCATAGAGTGGTTTGGCCTGGGTGAGCGCTGGAGCAAAGTGGCCGATGCGCTGGATCGCCCGGTCTCTCCGGCCAGCGCGTATCTTGTGCGGCGCGGGCTCTTCTCCCCCAGTGAGGTTCGCGCTCTGGTCACACCCGAGGTTTGGCAGGCTGCCTCGCAGGCCTTTGACCCTGTAGCATATGTAGCGGAACGAACGGATGGCCATGCAGATTTGTTTCAATGGATAAGTCAAGCCGAATTGGGAACATACACGCACAATCAATTGCTGCGCGATACCGACGTAATGAGCATGGCGCACTCGCTGGAAGTGCGGGTGCCCCTGCTGGACCATCGGCTTGTGGAGGCCGTGCTGCGGCTACCGGAGTGGGTGCAACGCAATGGCCAGAGCCCAAAGGCATTGCTGGTTGACGCATTATGGCCGGATTTGCCTCCGATGATACGAGAGCGCCGGGATAAGAAAGGCTTTTCATTTCCCTTTGATCTCTGGCTACGCCGTGAGCTGCGGTTGTCTCCGTTTATGTTTTCCGAAGCTCTATCTATAATGAAAGGCACAGTTCTTAATCAAGTGGCTCGTAATGTGCTGCAATCCTATCAGAAGGGTAGGATGCACTGGGCTCGCCCATGGAACCTATGGGTGTTAGCCGGATGGGCTGCTGCTAACGCGCTTAGTTTCTGATCTTCCCTCTCAAAAACAGACGCCAATGATCAAGCCGCTTGTTGTCGGGGTTGCCGGTGGGACATGTTCCGGTAAAACTACGGTGGTGCGAAAGATTGTGGAGGGACTGCGGTCATGCGAAGTCATAGTAATACAGCACGACTCGTATTATCGGGACCGTAGTCACTTACCCCCTGAAGAACGAACTCATATCAATTACGATCACCCCGATGCTCTCGACACTGACTTATGTGTGAATCACCTAGAGCAGCTTATCGCCGGCATTCCTGTCAGGATTCCCGTCTATGATTTTACTACCCATACTCGTTTACCAGAGACGATCTTTGTCGAGCCAGCCAGCGTTATCATCGTTGAGGGGATCTTGATTTTTGTTGATCCCAAGTTGCGACGGTTGATGGACATTAAGGTGTTTGTGGATACAGATGCCGATACCCGCTTCGTACGTCGTCTCCAACGAGACATCACAGAACGTGGACGAACTCTGGAATCAGTGATTCGTCAATATATGAGCACGGTGAAGCCAATGCACCTTGAGTTTGTTGAACCCAGCAAGCGGTACGCGGATATCATAATTCCAGAGGGTGGCTATAACGAAGTAGCGGTTGATATGTTGCTGACGAAGATTAGGTCTGTTATCGGCAGAGAGGTGTAGGGTGAGAGAAGTGCAGTCTCCGACGTTGCCCTTACGTGGGTGGGGGATGATTGGTGCACTGTTACTGGTAATAGCAATAGCCGGCTTCCGAAACATAGGGGCGTTTTATGCTAATCTCTCTATGGTTCGGGTGATTCATATCGCAGGCAAAGACAACGCGTCGGTACGAGACATGCTCAGCGGCACAATTCCTTCTAAAGCGCAGATGGTAGACGGCATTGCTCTTGCGGAGCGTGCAATCGCCCTGGGGAGTTCCAATCCCCAGATCTATAGTACTCTGGGATTGATCTATGGTTTGAACGGTAGTTACGCTGAAGCTATCACGGCTCTGGAGAAGAGCGTTGAGCTTGCGCCCAATGCGATGTGGGCACATTTTTGGCTTGGGTTCATGTATTATTACACTGGCAAGGCCGACATAGCTGTTGAAGAATGGAAACGCGCGGGAGCATCTCCTTACTTTGTCTCACTGGGGCAATACTATTCTCAGAGGGGTAATCGCGATAGAGCCATACAAGCATTTCAGATAGCTGTAGCCATTGATCCGCGCAGCGTTAATGGACATTACTTTTTGGGGAGAGAGTATCTGTACCAGGAATATTGGGAAGAGGCCATGCATGAATTTTATCTCGCCTCCGCACTCGCGCCGGAATTCAGCAGGGCATACTATTTCTGGGCTGTAGCTTTGTATCAGGGAGAGAAGAACGTGGAAGGGGCAATAGATCTAGCCAAGAAAGCCATTGCAGTAGACCCCCTAGATATGTTGCCGTATTTGTTCCTGGGGGACATAGCTCGTGAGATGAGGAGTTATGGTGAAGCCTCAGAATGGTATCAACGAGCAACAGGCATTGCCCCAACGAAGGCAGAGCCTCTACTGGGGCTTGGCCATGTGAGGCGCGACCTGGGAGATGTGGATGGCGCCATACAGTTTTATCAGAAGGCCATAATGGTAGATCCGCAGAATTCCGACGGTTATGCCTTTCTCGGGGACGCCTATCATCGTCAAGGGAGACTCACGGAAGCGATAACGCAACTTCAGAAGGCTATTTCTATCAATGACAGAGTGTCTTGGTATCACCTGCTTTTGGCGAGAGCATATCGCGATGCCCGCATGACCGAAAATGCGATAGAGGAGTACCGTATTTGTCTGGCCATGGAATCTCCATGCACCTGGGCCAGAGGCGAACTGGAAGATCTCCTTACGATGCAATAGGTGAGAACGCCTTATGCTGACTAGCGATGTTCTAATGGGATCGGACTCTCTGAGTAGCCAAGTGGATGCGGAATTACAAGGTTATAAGCAAAAGATGGACAGCGACCTGACTATAATTAAAAGGGAAATTCTCAAATACTTTGGTGAGGACACGGTTGTAGCTATCGCTTTAGTGGGGGGATGGGGAAGGAATGAGAAGACTGTCGTGGCTGTCCAAGACTACGGGGCTCGGGTTCTAAGCGATTACGATGTTCTGGTCCTTCTCTCGCAAAATGTGCCGGATACAAGATGTATGAGTTTGCGGCACCGCCTCTCGGCTGAGGTAGGCGTGAGCGTTGAGATTGGAGCGTATACTTGCCAATCAATCTCCCGATTTCCTCCATCAGTGTTTGCCTATGAACTAAGCCAGCACAAGATACTATGGGGCAGGAGTGACGCCCTACAAGGGTGTCTCCCTCCTGTAAGAGCGGCTGAAATTCCATTGCTGGAAGGTAGCCGTCTTCTGTTCAACCGGGGGAGCGCGCTTTTGTTAAGCCTTCAGCACTTTCTGCAAAATCCGGATTCAATGCAAGCCCGAATAGATGTTCTTCTTAGCCTTGCAAAAATGGCTTTAGCATTGGGTGATGCTTGGTTGATTGCCGAAGGCAAATATCACTGGTCAGGGCAGAAACGATTTGAGGCAGTCCAAAATAGCACAATGTCCGAGGACTTAAAGGAGTGGTATGGGAAAGCGTGGAAGGTCAAGCAAGGATTAGAGGATGTAAACGTGAATGGTGACATAGGGAATTTCTGCATAAAATTTTTACACATCTGCTCCGACCATCATCTATCATTCGAACGGAAGCGAATGAAAGAAGAGGGGCTCTCATGGTGTCAATATGCGCTAAGAGAGCTAACAATAGAACTGCGGAAGCCCCACAATTATATCAGGCTTGCCAGAATGAATCTGGGCCTTTTCGGACGCCCAAGAGGCTTTGGCTATCCTCCTTTGCGAAGCTATGTTGTCAGTTTAGAAAGAAGGTTACGGGGTGTTTTGCCGCTGCTTCTTTATGCTCGTACTAATAGTGCACAGGTTAAACAAAGACTAGACTTGGCTTATCGATTGCTCAATCTTCCACCTGAGCTGCGTGCCGTGAGTATTGAACAACAAATCGCTGCTGGTTCTGAAAGATTTGGATATATCTGGCGCACATTCTTCAGTTGACGGCGAGGGCTATGGTGGACAATATAGCGGCAATTTTCATTCTTATAGACGGATTAGGGTGGGAATATGTCAAAGATCGTGCCTTCTTAGAGGACATCACCGTTTTGAAGGGCCCATGTCGCACGGTATTGGGGTATAGTTCATCAGCCATTCCGACCATTTTGTCCGGGAAGTATCCTTCTGAAACAGGTCACGGTAATTACTATTACTATAGCCCTGAGACATCCCTATGGAAATGGACAAAGTGGTTCTCTTGGCTGCCTCTCGATCGAATTCCGAAGATAAGGGGCTGGATGGCCAGGTATTTGTCGGAGAAATCCTGGCAGTGGAGCGGATACACTGGCTATTTTCAGCATTGTGCAATTCCCCTGAAATATCGCTGGCTCTTTGATTATAACGAAAAGAAAAGCGTTTTTAATGATGGTCTTATTAACGGGGAAACGATCTTCTCTCAACTTCGAAAAATGGGGATACGGTTTTTCCTTCGTACATTTCCGGCTCCAGACCGGGAGATCCTTGCAGCAGCAACCGAGTCTATAAAGCAGCGCAACTGTCGCTTCTATTTTCTCTATCTTTCTGAAATGGACGGAGTTTTGCATGAATTTTGCAAAGAGCCACATGTTATAGATGAAAAACTTATGTGGTATGATCAACAAATCCGCCGGCTATTTGAGACTTCCTGCCGTTCGTTCGATCAAGTGCATTTGTATGTATTTTCTGACCACGGGATGACGCCCGTCATCGCTACTTTTGATCTAATCAGGGAGGTCGGAAAATTACGCTTGAAAATACCGGGCGACTATGTCGCTTTCTATGATTCAACAATGGCCAGATTCTGGTTCTTCAAAGAAGAAGCTAGGCAGAAAATCACAGATTTGCTGACTAAATTAGACGTTGGTCACATCTTGTCAAAAGATGAATTAACCAGATGGGGCGTGTATTTTCCAGATGGAAAATTTGGTCATATGGTGTTTCTGATGAATCCTGGATATGTCATTTGCCCGAGTTACATCAGCAATTCTGCACCCAATGGAATGCACGGGTTCACCCCTGAGGATAAATGGTCAGACGCCATGTTCATGAGTAGCATTCGCCTCGAGAACCAACCAAGGAGCATCTTGGATTTCTATTCCATTATGCTCCAAGAGGCCCATCACATTGCAAAGTAGGCTGCCCAAGCAGGATTGGCTTATATGCAAGAACAGATAGTCGTAAAGATCGATTCCCACAGGTCTCCCGTCCAGACCAGGGTGTTATTAGGTGCCACTATCAAAGATGGTTTGGTGTACCTGCCATCCCAAGCGCTTCCAAGCCTTTTAGGGTTAATCAGCGTGCCCATTTTCACCCGCATCTTCACCCCAGATCAATACGGTCAGTTGGCTATCGTGGGCTCCACCGTTTCTTTTATGTTGATCGGGACAGCATGGGGGCATGAATCCGCCATGCGGTTCTATGCAGCAGCGGAAAGAGATAATAACCTGCCCGCCTTTTTTGGAGCGGCTATTCTGTCCTTATTGACTACCCTGGTGCTGATAGGTGTCGTTGGCGGTCTGATCCTTTCTCACCTGCCTGCGATCCTCCCCAGAGAATACCTGGGATTTGCCATTGTCATCTTTGTTGCAGAAGCGCTCTTCAAACAGGGCCTGCAACTGCTGCGCGTGGCCCAAAAGTCGGTTGCTTACACAACGCTCACAGTCAGTTTCTCGGTTGCGAAGTTGGCCTTATCGCTTCTCCTGGTGTTTTTCTGGCGTAGGGAAATCGCAAGTCTGTTGTGGGCGTGGGCGTTGACCGACCTGGTCCTGGTTCCTTTCATAGCTGGAAGACTTTCTTTGCCGAACCATGTGCGTCACGCAAAGTGGTCTTCGGTGAAATCTTATTTCGAGGAGTTTATTGCGTATGGGACGCCGTTCGTTATTAGTTCTGGAGCCTGGGCCACTCTGAGCATTGTTGACCGCTTCGTTATCCAGCACTTTCGGGGAAGTGCTGAAGTTGGCCTCTATTATGTAGGTTCGGTGCCAAACCTTGGTTTTTCATTTATCTTCACTTTGCTGGCTTTTGCTTCCTATCCCATTATTGTGGATACGTGGGAAAAGGCAGGGTCTGAACCAACCCAGGAATTGATAAAGGGTTTATTACGCCTCTACTTTATGCTGAGCGTACCTTTGGTGGTAGGAGTTTCAATCCTATCAAAGGAGATAATTGGGGTTCTAGCGGCGCCGCAATACCTTTCCGCCTATAAAGTAGTGCCTTTGGTTGCCCTGGGAGGGTTTTTTCAAGGGCTGTTGCCTTTTACTACTAAGAGTTTTGTTTTGCTGAAGAAGCCGGCCTTGAACATGGCTATAGGCCTCGTCGGAGCGATGTCAACGCTTCTGCTTAATATCTTGTTCATACCGTCCCTCGGTTTCTTGGGTGCTGGCTTGGCGATGTCGATCTCATATCTGCTAGTTGTTGCATTAAGCATAGTGATTTCAAAAAAAGTGCTACACTTCAGTTATCACATTTCATTGGCTTCACTAGGCAGAATATGCTTGGGCTCTGTCATCATAATACCAGGCGTAGCAGGTCTTAGCCAATGGTGTCCCCACTTAAATGATCTTTTTGGACTAGTAGTTAAGTCGATAGGTGGCGCTTCCATATACTTCATAGCCTTGCTGGCCATGCGGGAGGCCAGCCTCGAGGATCTATTGGCTTTGTCTCGTCTTTTGATTAGCAGGAGGTAAAGCAATGAGTGTTATTTTCCCTTGGAGCGCTGATCAGATACAGAGGGCATTAGCCAGCTGTGAAACGGATCCAGTGACTCCATTAATATTCAAGTATTTTCATGACGAAAGCAGAATACTCGAGGATGGTTGTGGTACAGGTAGGTACGTAAAATATCTTAAGAATCATGGGTACAACGTGTTGGGGCTAGAGATTTCGTCAGAAACAGTCAGCATGATTCATCGAATGTGGCCGGAATTGCAAGTAGTTGTAGGAGATGCAGCGAATTTGCCGTTCAGAGACGCAAGTTTTGATGGAGTAATTTCATTGGGGACTGTTGAGCACTTTAGAGAAGGGCCGGCAAAGCCGTTGAGGGAGATATTTAGAGTGCTTAAAGAGGGTGGTGTAGCACTGATAACGGTTCCGTGCTTGAATTTGGTCCGACGTTTCAAGAGACTGCTTTGGTGGAAAGAGTTAATGGCCGTGCCGCGGGCCTTTCTCTCCGTAGCTATGAGGCAAAGACCCATTAGCAGGCTTAGGATCAACAGATTACGGGCACCATACAAGTATGCGGTTTCTCCACCGCTTGGAGACTTTTTCGAATATCATTTGACTCCTGTTCAATTCCTTCGAGAGCTTCGGGAGGCAGGGTTTGAAATAATCGAGCACTTGCCAATAGGTAACGTAGATGGCTTGCTGTTCGAGCTGAATCCACTTCAATTTGTGGTTAAGAAGAATGATCATGGACATAATCAGCTAACGCGCTTCGGTCAACTTTTAGATCGGGTATTTTCCAAAATCTCTTTCTTTCATTGCCATATGCAGCTAGCTATAGTTAAGAAGCCCCTGTGAATCTGGGGAAGGACCAGGTCATAGGATGAGGCCATGAATGCATTGAAAGTGTATCATTACTATGGCAGGACTACACTCTCCATGGGTTTGCCTGAGTCAGAATTCGTAGAGGTCAATTCTCGCTCTTCCCATAGTTGGAATGAATGCCTTAAACGCTTGCATGAGGAACACGGGATGGATTGCCGGATCTATCTCCACACCCTGCAAGCCAATACGAAGCGCGTCAATCAAAGAGGCATTGAGTGGGTGTTTGTACCCGTTAGCTTACGGGCGTTATATAGATCCAAGGCCTTTATCAAGATAGCAAATCATCCAGATTTATGGTGTTCTTTTCCCTTACTGCAGGAATTACGGCAGTATCCTCCAGACCTGTTCGTCTTTTACGGATGCCTTCCGAATCTTTTCACACTGGTGCTTGCTACACATCTGAAGCAACGCGGGATACCATTTGTGACAATTGTGCATGCGGAAGTTAGCAATTTACTCCGAAGGAGTTGGAAGCATTCTCCATTCCAAGATTTCTTGTCTTTTATACTTAGTCGGTTTAGGAGACAGGTGTACTACCGGCTCTTCAAGGCCGCAGCAGCGGTAGTTGTCCTGACTGAGGAAGATTCCAAGGCGATGGCACGTACGTTTTCTGTAGAACAGCAGAAAGTAAGGGTTATCCCCTCAGGTGTTAATGATGCATACTTTTACCCCGCAATGGAAAAGCCCTCGCTATCTGAGCCTTCCCTTTGCTTCGTTGGCCGCTTAGAGGAGGCTAAGGGTTTTTTGGAAGCCCTAAAGGTTTTTCACCTCATCAAGAAGCGCTTTCCAAGAGCGATACTTCATGTGGCAGGAGTTTATACATCTTCTGAATACAAAGCAAAGGCGGAAGCATTTATAGAGACTAATGAACTTACCGGGTCCATCATCTTCCATGGATATATTGGGCCAGAAGAATTAGGTGAATTATATCGGGGCTGCCATCTCTTGCTATTCCCTTCAAGGCAGGAAGGGCTGCCGCGCGCGGTGCTTGAATCCATGGCATGTGGAACGCCAGCCATCGTGCTGAGCGGGACAGGAGGGCACAGTAGACTCATTTCAAATGGAATAAACGGGATAGTGACAGATAGACAAAAGATGGCAGACGAGGCCATTCGCTTATTAGAGGATGAACATCAACTTCGCCGGCTCTCACTGAACGCGGCTAGACTAATTCAAGCGGAATTCTCTTTTGCTACAATGTATGAGCGCGTGAAGCGACTGTATGGAGAGCTTTTGCGTTCTTCCTGAGCGGTAGGCTTATCCTGATACTCTGGGGGCTTGGGATTGGCAGTTGTTATCGGCATCGCGGCCTACGCTGGTGTGCTGCTATCTTTGAAGGAAATCAGCGTTAGAGAAGTAGTCGAACTGCTTCGGACATTTGTGGCAGGAAGATGAGGTTGTAAGCTTCCAATTGCGGATTGCAGGGCGAAAACCCTCGCAGAAGTGGAAGAGCTGTCGATGGTACGTCGAATAGGTGACATTGTTGAATCCAGAGCTTGGAAAGCTGGTCTAGTCTTGGTGACTTTTCTTTCAGCCATTTGGATTGGCTGGGCGACCGTTCAGTTCATCCCATGGGATAAGTCACTTAGAGGTCTTGCCATTGGGGGAGCGCTTTTGCTTCTTGCGCCCATATGGGCTTTGGCGTATGGATTTAGAGAACGGGGTTTGCTGTTATTAGGAATCGTTCTTCTCTCATTTGATGGGAGTATACTTCGTATTCCCGATGTCATTGGTGTGTATGGACACGATTTATTGTTTATTGCTATTCTCGTTCTATATTGGCTAAATCTGTGGGGCGAGCGCTATAACCGGGCGTCGAAGCCTATCAATGAGTGGCGGGGCGTTTTTGCATCGCTTGGCTTATTCCTTATGTGGGTTACCTTCCGGTGGATGCAAAACCGCGATGGGGTGGCCAACCTGGGTGAAGTGACACGCCTATGGGTTGCACTTGGTTATTTTTATTTATGGTCGAAGCAGAAAATTAGCGATGCGAAACCCTTGCTTTTCGCTATCATGTTGACCACTGGTATTATTAGTATTTCCGGTAATCTCGCGCACGTTATTTCAGGTGAAGAACTTGCTGTTGCCAGATTGAGCGAAGGGTTTCTCGATAATCCTAATACTTTCAGTCAATACTTGCTTTTGTTCGGCCCAACAGTTCTTCTCCTAGCGTTTACGTCCAGGTATCCTGCTCTTCGGCTGACAGCCATCGTTGTATCAATCTCTTATCTTGGCAGTCTGCTCTTCGCTCAATCCCGGGGTGCCTGGTTTGCAATGCTTGTACAACTTGGTCTGTTAGTACTCCTAGGGAGGGGGACAAATAGGTTCAAATATGTCCTTTGGATAGTTTTTATTGCGGTCGTCGCATTGCTGGTGGTTGGCACCGTATTACCGGTGGATCCGTTTGTAATTGTATCTAGTAGACTTTTTGCTAGTGAAGAGGGGTTTGGTATCCTTGGGTATAGGCCGTTCGTCTGGGGTGCTTCCCTCAGACTAATCGCGGAGAATCCCCTTACGGGAATCAGTGTCGCTGTACCGTTTGGCTTGAAGCTCTTAGAGGCTGGCGGTTTGACCGTATCGATGCCAGGAATAAGGGCACATGCGCATAACCTTTATCTGACCTTGATAGCTGTGCATGGAATCGTAGGCTTCTTGCTTATCATGTATCCGCTCTTGCAAGTGTTGAGGAGGGCGATATACCTCGGGGCTGCAATGGTGCGCGAGAAGAGAAATGATGCGCAGGGACCGAACCTAATCGGGCTTTTGTTTCTCGGACTTGGATTAGGGCTGGTAGGCGATCTTGTATATGGTTTCTTTGAATACACCTTTTTCGCCCGCCAAGTGGAAACAGCATTCTGGATCGTCTGCGGCATCCTCGCTTCATTGACTCTTGAGCTAGAAACGCGCCTAAAAGAGCCGTGTCCCGAAACCTTGTGATGCACTTCAAGCAATATAAGAAAATGCGCATTTGTCTTTACAGCGACGCAGCTCTCTACGGAGGAGCTGAGCATTACTTATCTTTGCTGGCTGAAGGGTTGCAGCAAAGGGGTCATTCGGTAACTGTTCTGATGCGTGAGCATGATTCGCTGGATAGATGGGCGGAAGCGTTAAGAAGAAAGGATGTCGGCGTTATCAGAAGGGTGAGCGGTTATGGGCTTGTGCGGTGGTTGCATAAGGCTCGACCCGATGTTATGCATATTAACCTCCCTGGACCTTACAATGCTGGCTGCGGTTCTATCGCAGCCCTTGCCAAGATTATAGGTGTGCCTGTAGTCGTAACGACGGAGCACTTGCCTGGTAGCATCGGATCAGCAAGGTTCAGACTGGCAAAGCGTCTTTATAGCGCATGGATTGATGCTGTTATTACAGAAACCCGGACCAATGTCCGATACCTGACAGAACTTCACGGTGTAAAACCTCATAAAATTGCCTGTATATATCATGGTATAGATGCAAGACAATATGAGTGCAAGGTTGGAAGAAGAACGAATTTGCGAAAGTCACTGGGCCTGGGCCCAGATGACACTGTGATTGCTTTGATCGGTCGACTTCACCCACAAAAGGGACATGACTATCTTCTTCAAGCAGCTTCACGCTTGAAAGATAGTTACCCGCTTTGTAAATACCTTTTCATCGGTGAAGGAGAATGGCGGAGGGAATTGGAATCTTTAGTGCGACAATTGTCTCTCCAGGATAAAGTGATTTTCCTGGGATTTAGAGAAGATATTCCTGAGCTTCTTCAAACTGTGGATATCCTTGCCATGCCGTCCCGGATGGAAGGATTGCCCTTTGTGTTGTTGGAAGCTATGGCAACAGGATTACCGGTTGTGGCGTCAGATTTGGAATGTCTGAGGGAGATCATCTCTCATGGGGAAAACGGTTTCCTGGTCCCGGTTGGGGATAGTGTAGCCCTGGCAAATGCAATTGAGCACGTGTTGCAAAACAAGCATTTACGGAAAGAGATAGGACGAAAAGCACGGGAGACGGTAGTGCAGAGGTTCAACTTACAGACGATGCTTGATGAGACAGAGAGGCTTTATAGAAAGCTTTTGGACAATCGGAGATGCGCGAAAGGGAAGGCAAAAGGCAGCCCGCATAGTTCACGCTTCGGGAACCATAAATGACAGTCGCTTTGCTTGGTTCTTGTTTCATTGAGTACTGCGCACAGCTGGCCAGCGCCCTGGCGCCTCGGAACCAGGTGTCTGTGTACTTAATAGATGGTATCAGCTACATCTTCAGGGATGGATGGCGTTTTCCGACGCGCCACCGTCTTGAGGCATTTCGAACTCAGTACTCTAGCTATTTGAGTGCCCCTAATGTTTCGGTTTGGGTGAGCAAATTTCCATGGAAATGGGACCCGCGTTTTGTTTTGACCTTAGGAGAACTTCTTCTGGCGATTAGGAAACAGAAACCTCAGGTTCTCCATATCCAGGAATCGGTAGATTTCAGGCTATATGTGATTGTGCAGTTATTACGCTCTATTCCGCTGGTCCTTACTGTGCATGACCCCGTACTGCATCTCGGAGAGCAGAACGCCTATTCAAAGTGCGAGATCGTACTTCGTAATAAACTGAGACGCACTGCTAATTGTATCATCGTTCATTCAGACGCACTCAGGGGTGATTTGCTCAGATATGACCCGGCGCTGGCTCAGTCCTCAATACATATTGTGCCACACGGGGCATACACTCTATTTCGCCAATGGTTAGATCCAAACGATTTAGCGCCAAAGCGAAAGCCGAGTGTGTTATTCTTTGGGCGTATGCATGAATACAAGGGTATAGATGTCCTGATACAAGCAGCTACTTTAGTGGTTAAGGCTATACCTGGGGCACGGTTTGTGTTAGCCGGTGAGGGCCCAGCGTTGGTGAAGTATAAAAGCGAGATTGACGCGCTGGGATGTTTTGAAGTTCACGAAGGATATATTCCCAACGAATTCGTTCCTAAGCTATTCCAAACAGCCGATATAGTTGTGTTGCCATATAAAGAAGCCTCACAAAGCGGAGTGGCAGCCATAGCGCTCGCTCTTGGCAAACCGATTGTTGCCACCCATGTCGGAGGCCTACCGGAGATCGTTGAAAACGAAATAAATGGTTTCTTGGTTCCCCCTGGGGATGCGATTAAACTCGCAGACGCCATTATTCGCTTACTATCAGATGTCAACTTACAAAGGCAGATGTCTCGAGAATCGCTGCGAAAAGCAGAGGGTGAGTTCTGCTGGACAAACATTGCAAGGGAGACGATGAAGGTTTATGAGCAAGCCATACGCTTACATCAGAAGCGCTGATCCTAGAAATCCGCTACAGGAGATAGCCTCCATTGATCACGCTATGCAACTAACGCATTATCGCACCTTTCAGGAGCGGAAGCGCCTTAGAACTATTCTCACTTGGACTGTTGAGTTCTATTTGTCTAACCGTGATAAGTATGAGAAGCCCACTGACATGCAGGTGATCGATGTGGGCTGCGGTGCTGGCAACATATCTATTCCACTTGCCAGTCTGGGCTACTCGCTCACCGGGATAGATATAAGTCCCGAGTCAATCGATTATTTAAGAGCTAAAAACAATCTCGTGAATGCTAAGTTTGATGTGCATGATATTGAATTCGGGCCATATGGGACGTTCCTGTACGATATCGCGGTTTGCTCAGAAGTGTTAGAACACCTGAGAGACCCCCTTAAAGCTCTGCAGCACATAGCCGGGATGCTACGACCCGGGGGGCTCTTGATTCTGACCACGCCTAATGGCTGGGGTCCTTATGAGATAACCAACTGCCTGAAGCAGGTAATTCGCCCTTATGTAAAGTCCATGATGTATAAGCTTGGCCTGAAGGCTCAGAGAAGGCATCCCAACCATTGGGATCCCTCTCTAAGCACCTTCAATACAGATACACCGCATTTGCAAAGGTTTACAATGAATTCATTGCGGGCAAATATCCAAACGGCAGGATTCTGTATAACGGATTGGGAAAACTCCGATTTCTTGACCTTCGGCGCGCTGTCCAAGGTTACGCTTCTTGCACGCTTAGACTGTGCAGTTGCCAACATTTTACCTTCAGGTGTGGTAAGTGGGTGGTACCTGCGTTGCGTGCGAAGGGAGCGTTGAGCCATGCGATTTGCCTATATTCTTGAGGTTTTCCCTCAGAATGGAGAAACATGGATCCGATACGAGATTGAGGAACTTATTGCCCGAGGGCATACAGTCCGTGTCTACTCCACCTGTCCCAGGCCACGGCAACACATGGCATCCCCGGAATCCTCGCTCTTGCCGGTGGTTTACATCAGGGAAATCGGCTTCTGCCACATAGTAAGTGGCCTACCAAGGATACCTCGAGTGATACCACTCGTGTGGCAGCTTTTGTTTAAGGAAAGGATAAGCCTTAGGTGGATGTTACGAATTCTGCGTGCACTATATCACGCAGCGCTGGTATTCGCCGATTTTGCAGAATTTTCCCCTGACCTAACACTATGCCATTTTGCAGGAAATCGTGCCTTATTGGGGCTATTGCTATCATGCATGGTTGGAAAACCATATGTTATGGTAATGCATGCGGCTGATGTATGGAATAGACCTCCAGGGCTCTCTGTGCTTGTAAGAAATGCTAAAGAAGTTTGGACGATATCGGACTACAACAAACGGTACCTGACTGAACACTATGCCGATATAAATTGGAATAATCTTCGGGTTGTACGAATGGGAGTTGATCTTGTCAGATTGCCGTTTCGCATGAATAGGCCTGCTGACAGTCGGCAGATTTTGTTCGTTGGACGCCTGGTGCCAATGAAGGGCGCAGACATTCTGATTAGAGCATGTGCAATGCTCCACCAGCGAGGTTATGCTTTTCGGCTCTTCGTTATTGGTGATGGCCCCCAAGATCGTTATCTGCAAGGACTGGCCCGAGATTTGGGAATAGGGCACATAGTACATTTTCTTGGCAGTCAGCCCGTTGACATTGTATACGACAGACTGGTGCAAGCGTCAGTGTTTGCCCTGCCCTGCCGAATAGCTAACGACAAGGAGGTCATGGATGGGATCCCTGTGGCCCTGATTGAAGCGATGGCCTCAGGTACACCTGTCATCTCAACACCGGTGAGTGGAATACCGGAGTTGATTCAGAATGGAAGGAATGGCCTATTAGTAGAACCTGAAAACGTCGAGGAATTATGCGATGCTATTTGTTGCCTTTGGCAAATGGACCCTGAGCATCTCAACCATCTGATCAAGCAAGCCAGGGAAACTGTTGAAGGCTTGCATGACATTCGCAGTACTGTGGATGAAATCATAAGAGCTGCGAAAACGGATTCACCAGAGGAAAGCCAGAACATCCTTGCCGTTGGGTGATCAGATGCGTGTCCTGATTCATGCTATTGCCATGCGCAAACAGGGTGGCGGTTCTCGTCATCTCCAAGGCCTCGTCCAGGCGCTTGGCCAGATTGATCGGGAGAATGAATACATCTTGTGCCTCAACAGCCGCTTTGAATTCCAGAGCCCCTACCCCAACATTACGGTCTATCCGGTGGAGGTTAAATCGGCTTTCCACCGACTCTGGTGGGACCAGGTGACATTACCTCGACTGGCGCGTGAGTGGCCTGTAGACCTTACGGTTGCGTTATTTGTTTTTGGCATGTTTAAACCAACGGTGCCACAGGTTGTTTTTCAGCGCAACCCCCAGTTCTATTGCGATGCTTATCTCTCGCAATTGCGGGGCAAGGCCGCACTGGAAGTGACTCTGCGTCGTAAGATGGCTTACCTGACCATGCGCGCGTCTTGGGTCATCGTCACACCTTCCGCAGCGATGCGCGATATGATCCGCCGGTATCATCCTGATTTGCCCCTGGATCGCTTCCATGTGCTGCCGCATGGGTTTGAACGCGAGCAATTAAGTCGCCAACCCTTGCCAGAGCAAGTAGCCCAACAGTTGGCGCGCTCTCAGGGGCGACCGATGATTTTATACGTCAGTCACCTGGAACCGCACAAGGCACACGACGTGGCCGTTCAAGCCGTCCGCGAATTGAAGCGCCGGGGACAGTCTGCCTGCCTTTATCTCACGATGGACCGCCGCGATTGGCCCGAAGGGTATGATCGCTTGATGGCCAAAATACGTGAATGGGGCTTGGAAGATGATGTCATTAACCTGGGACGTGTACCTGAGGGGGCTTTGGAGGAACTCTATCTCCGTGCGGATGTCTTTTTTTTCCCCTCATTGTGCGAATCCTTTGGATTCCCGCTGGTAGAAGCTATGGCCCATGGTTTGCCCATCGTCGCGGCGGACACAGCGATTAACCGTGAGATGTGCGGGGAGGCGGCACTTTATTATCCGCCCTTTGACAGCGTGGCCGCGGCCCAACAGATTTCAACTCTGTTGTCTTCCCCTGAGCGACGCGAGCGGATGCGCAAGGCGAGCGAGGTTGAATTCCCAAGGTCACATCTATCTTGGCCTGATTATGCTTCTCAATTTGTCAGGCTGTTGCAGAAGACGGTGGCAAATGGGGCCGAATGAGTTCAACTACGTCGGAGAACGTGAGTACTACGCCAGACCAGTCACCATCTTGCGGGATTGGGAATGGATAACCAGGGATATGGTGTACTGGGTCCCCGGCTTTCCTGAAGTATTCCACGACAAGTGCGTTTTGGATATTGGAGCTGGTGAATGCCTTGTTACGTTTGTCATTGCGGAGAGAGGTCGAGCCAGACTCTCTGTAGCGCTAGAGTTAATTGAGCATCGATTATGGGCAGCCAGAAGCGTTAGTCTGCCGGGCCTTGTGTTAGTTTGCGGGGATTGCCTTAATATGCCGTTTCCGGACAAATTCTTTGATATAGTTGTAGGCAATGGAGTTCTCCACCATCTTCCTCTGGCTCGTTCGGTTAAAGAGATTTCTCGCGTGTTGAAGCCGGGAGGACGATACTTCGGTCGCGAGCCCAACTTCCGGAATCCTATAGTCCGACGTAAGGTGCTGGGAGGACATCACTCGCCGAATGAACATGCAATCTTGCCAGCGGAAATTCAGTCCATTTTCAGAAGCGAGGGGTTTGAGATTCAAATAAAATACTTCTGGAGGAGAATTCCCTGGCTTCATAACCCCTGTTTATCAGTATCTATAGCAATAGATGCAAGACTAACGAGCTAACCATGGTGCCTGTAGCGGTCATCGTCATTGCCCAAAACGAGGAACTCAATATCCAGCACTGTCTCAAATCTGTGGTAGGCTGGGCGGAGCAGGTGTTTGTCGTGGATGGTTTCAGCATAGACCGAACACCCGAACTGGCTCGTGCCTGCGGTGCCAAGGTAGTTCAGCACGAGTTTGTGGATTGGGCCAGCCAGCGCAACTGGGCATTGGAGAACCTGCCGCTAAGAACGGAATGGGTTTTCTTCATTGATGCGGATGAGCAGGTAACAGATAAGTTTAAAACGGCTTTTGAGAAGACTATCTTAAACGCCCCCGATGACCTTGCGGGTGTGTACATTCGCAAGACACTATACTTTCTAAACCGACCTTTGCGCCATATTCATGAACCACCACATATGCGGATTGTCCGTCAGGGGCGAGCGCGCTGGATCGGGGAAGGGGCAAGAGAATACTGTCTGGTCCGAGGACGGTCGGTTACCCTCAAGGAGCCTCTCATTCATTGGGACCGAAAGGGCTTACACTCCTGGATTGAGAAGCAGAATCGCAATGCTACCCGCGAAGCCACGGTGATCCTGAATGGACAGCAAACACGAAACATTCCAGGGGAGCAGGCACTTCATATTGAGAGGCCTATGCGTACCTGGATACGCGCCCGTGTATACGCACGCCTGCCTGGTTGGCTTCGTCTCTTTATGCACAGAAACTTGGCTGTAAAAATGTAATTTTAAGATGCCAAGCTACCCAAAATCAAGAAATTGAGAGAATTTACAACGAGGTTTATATCAAAAGGGATGAAATTAAACGGAAATACGGCTTAAAAACGAAGAATTTCATTTATGTTGGCAGATTGAGCGAAGAAAAAAACGTGGAAACGCTCATAAGAGCTTTCCATGAGATAAGTAAGGAAGCAGACGACTGGGGTCTTATCATCGTCGGTAACGGGCCTGAAAGAGAGAGGCTTGAGACAATGGTAGGATGCCTGGGGCTAAGTGACTATGTGTTTTTTACAGGAGGAGTGTCGTGGAGAGAAGTCCCGATATTTTATGCTTTAGCCGATGTCTTTGTCCTTCCATCCACTTCAGAGCCATGGGGCTTGGTGGTGAATGAAGCCATGGTATGTGGTTTGCCTGTAATCGTTTCAAATAGAGCAGGTGCTTCTTTTGATCTTGTAATAAATGGTAAAAATGGTTTCACTTTCAATCCATATAATTGGAAGGCACTTGCAGAATTAATGGGAAGGTTCACAAAAGGGGAGGTAGATCTTAAGGAGATGGGTCATAACTCGAGGGAAATAATACAAAAATATACCCCTGAAAATGCAGCAAGACAAATGCTTATAGGGATAAAACAGGTTCTTGGAGTGGCATGAGAATTCTTGGCATTTCTGCGGTTTTCCCTCCAGCATGGCATTATGGTGGGCCTCCACTGACCGCCCATTCTCTGTTGAAGGCTCTAAAGCGGCAAGGACATACAGTGTTTGCTATAACAACCGGCGATTCGGAGAGAGACGGCTCGCCAGTGTTGGACCATGAGACGGAATACGACACGGTACCAGTGATTTACTGTTCCCGAGGTCCGCAAATAATCCCATTTTACTCACCTCGGCTCAAGCACGAAGTTGCAAAGCGAATCTCAGCTTTTGATATAGCAATCATTCGTAGTAGCTGGACATATGTAGGGCCTGCGGCCTCAGCCGAGTGTCGCCGAAGGCATGTCCCTTATTTGGCGTATCCTGAGGGTACCTTTGATACATGGCCGTTGCGCCAGAAAAGACTTAAGAAGTTTGTTTTTTGGCATTTTTTTGATCATGGATATTTCAGCAATGCCTCTGCCATTGTTGCTCTTACTAAATCAGAGGCCGAAAGTATCCGCCAGATGGGGTTAAGAAACCGTCTGGAGATTATTCCCAACGGTATTGAAGTTTCTGACTATGCAGAGGGAGAGAGCAGGGATGCCTTGGAGAGGCGTTTTCCAAAGCTTATAGGAAGGCTCTGGGTCCTCTTTATCGGAAGAATCCACCCTAAAAAAGGGCTCGCCCAATTGGTGCTGGCATTCGCGCAGGTGATTCAACACTATCACGAAGCGCTACTTGTCATCGCAGGACCGGATGAAAGGGAGCACCGGCGAGAGATTGAGGTCCTAGTTCAACAACATGGCTTGTCGAATCATGTGCTTTTTACTGGCCCTGTTCTTGGCAAAGAAAAAGTAGGGTTTTTACAAAACGCAGATATTTTTGTTCTGCCAAGTCATTCTGAAGGCTTTCCGATGGCTGTGTTGGAAGCACTGGCGTGTGGCGTGCCGGTCGTCTTAACCAAGGGTTGCCACGTACCAGAAGTGGCGGAGGCCGGGGCAGGCATTGAGGTTGATATTGATCCCTGCCAGATAGCCATAGCGATAAGTTCGCTTCTATCGGACGATACAGCGCGGAGGCAGATGGGGCGGAATGGCCGCAAACTGGTCTGCGAGCGTTTCACATGGGAACGCGTTGCCCGAGAGACCGCAGCATTATGTGAGGAGTTGTGTCATTAAGGGGTATGATATGTCCTCCTGTTACCTTCCGCCGCCTCGGGGCACCTTGCGGAGAGCTTACCATGAATTCTATATCCACCTGGCGTATGATGTTTGGCGACGCCAGATCAGAGTCATTGGCAGATGGTCATCACGGGATAGTATCCGCGTCCTGGAATGTGGGACAGGCCCGGGTATTCTGCTAAAATGCCTGGAGAGTTGGTTTCCCAAGGCGAGCTTGTATGGCCTGGACATAGATATCCAGCTTATTCATGAAGCTCAAACCCAGACCGCACGAAGCCATTTTGTGCGAGGTTCAGCTCAAGAGCTGCCTTTTTCTGAGGCAACCTTTGACCTTGTCATAGCCCTGCATCTGATAGAGCACCTACCAGAACCGGCATGGTTCTTTGCTGAAGCACGGCGAGTGCTTCGGGGCAAAGGGTTGCTGATGATCGCCACGCCGAATCCCAAAGGTATAGGAGCCCGGCTGATGGGGAAGAGTTGGGCGGGGTGGCAGGATGAGAGTCATATTAACCTGAACCCGCCAGCCCACTGGAGAGAACTCATCCGTCGCAACGGATTCGTTATATTAAAGGACGGGACCACGGGGTTGTCTGGCATCCCTGTTTTTCGGAAACTACCCATGGCCCTGATTAACTGGGTGCCTCTGTTCCTGTCCGGCTTCTTCCCATGGATGCACGGCGAGGCTTACGTGTGTATAGCGAGTCCCCAGAGATAATGCGGATTCTTATCGTGAGTCTAAAATATTCTCCCGTTCACAACGCTCATTGCCGCGCTTTAGGAGAACCCCTGCGAGAACTGGGGTTTGATGTGAGATACTTGCTTGCAGGAGCTCTGCGCTGGACGGTTCCCCATTCTCAACTGGAACACACCGCTTTTATAGGATCCTCCCGCAACGCGGGGGAAGTGCTATGGGATACTCTGGCGTTAACCACGTGGAGGCAGCCGAAGTTGCGGCAGCTTCTACAGGAGTTCCGGCCCTGCCTGCTGCTATTTGAGTCATCGCACCCAGGGAACGTTCTTTTCGCCTCAGTGGCGCGGTCAATTCTTCCGGACATCAGGTGTTGGATGCTGGTGCATGAACCTTACGTGCCTGATAAGTCAAAGCATGGGGGGATGAGGAGTCTCCTGATCGCAGCGCAGGAGCTTGCTTTGCGGGCGACACTGAGGTTTGTGGATGGAGTACTTGTTCCTTCTGATGAAGCCTTGTTACAAATGAAAGCGGCTTATCCCGATTTCACAGGTACTGTGCTTAAGGTGCCACTGCTGTTTGAAGATCGAAGCAAAGCAGAGGACTCTGAACGGCGCTACTTCTCGTTCATCGGTCACGCGGTCCCTGCAAAAGGGATTGATACCTTCTTTTGGATGGTAGAAGCCTCAGCATCCCGCGGAGCAGAGTGGATGTTTCAGATTGCGACCAGCACAAACATCTCAGCATACGTGGCGCGGTTGTCCAAGAATGCTCAGGCGCTTTTGCGCGCTGTTAGTAAGCCCAGGGTTCCAGACGCTGAGATTGACGAGGCAATACGCACGAGTTGGGCCGTGGTGGCTCCGTATCGCCGGGTCACACAAAGTGGGGTGGTGCCGGCTGCTTTTATGCATGGTACGCCCGTCATTTCCACGCGGGTTGGAGGCATGCCAGAGTCGGTCATTCCGGGCAAGACCGGATACTTGATAGATCGGGAAACATCCTTCGCTGAATGGGAAGAGGCATTTAGGATGGTTCAGGCCAATTTCTCGGATCTAAGTGCAAACTGCCGCCGGTTCTTCCTGGATCATTTTGATGCCAGGCGTGGGCCGGAGTTCTTGCGCCCGATGCTAGACTCGGTGAGGGTAGGCCGTTGAAGCAAGTTATTCAGTCGTATCGTACGGGAGAAATTTACTTGGCCGATGTCCCAGTCACGGCACGCAAATCCGGCAATCTTACTGTCCGCACCATGGCCTCTCTCGTCAGCGTGGGCACCGAGAAGTATATGCTGGGATTGGCGAAGAAGTCCTTGGTGGGCAAGGCGCTGGCCAGGCCGGATCTGGTGCGCCAGGTTATCGCCAAGGCTCAGGCTGAAGGCATCCTGGAGGCCTGGCGCCAGGCCATGGGTCGGCTGGATACCCCTGTGCCCCTGGGCTACTCATCGGCCGGGGTGGTGATAGATGTGGGGCCGGGCGTGGGGGCAGGGGCAAGCCCGTGTGTAGGGGCAGGGGCAAGCCCGTGCCCTTACAGCGTCGGCGACCGGGTGGCTTGCGCGGGTAGCGGCTATGCAGGTCATGCCGAGGTGGTCTCGGTCCCGGTGAACCTCTGCGTCAGGATTGCCGATGGTGTGGATTTTGATTCGGCCGCTTTTGTGGCGCTGGGCGGCATCGCGCTGGAAGCCGTCCGCATGGCCAGGGTCTCCCTGGGCGAAACCGTCGTCGTCATCGGCCTGGGGCTCTTGGGTCAGATC
>Ga0080004_1125965_pt1 | contig 22719 bp, 22 predicted proteins | sample WasSprMetagenome_FD_69207 | JGI IMG/M metagenome (GOLD analysis project Ga0080004, IMG submission 69207) | Sulfidic aquatic microbial communities from Washburn Spring, Yellowstone National Park, USA - WS (SPADES assembly) (version 2) | ecosystem: Environmental > Aquatic > Thermal springs > Hot...
CCAGTCATCTCCCCCTAAGAAATTATCTCCTGCAGTTCCTAATACTTCAAAGATTCCTTCACCTATTTGTAAAATAGATACATCAAAAGTACCACCGCCTAAGTCGAAGACAACTATAGTTTGGATTTTATCTTGCTTATCAAAACCGTAAGCCATTGCGGCAGCAGTGGGTTCATTTAGGATTCTAACTACTTCTAAACCTGCGATAGTACCTGCATCTTTAGTAGCTTGTCTTTGAGCATCATCAAAATGCGCAGGTACTGTTATTACTGCCTTTTCTATCTTAGTTTCTAAATAATTTTCAGCATCTAATTTCATTTTTTGTAATATCATTGCACTTATCTCTTGAGGAGTATATTCTTTATCATCTATTTTTACTTTGTAGTCTGTTCCCATTTTTCTTTTGATACTTTTTATGGTTCTTTCGGGACTAATTGCTAATTGTCTTTTTGCTAAAGAACCTACTATTCTATCTCCTGTTTTTGTAAAACTTACTACTGATGGTGTTAAGTATTCTCCTTCAGAATTAGGTATAACCATAGGTTTCCCTGCTTCAATTATAGCCATTACACTGTTAGTAGTTCCTAAATCTATCCCTATAATTTTAGGCATAAGTTTTTTCACCTCTTTAGTTGATTCTAAAATTACTTGTTATTATTTTGTTTATTTTTAATGGGGTTTTTTGCTACTTTTACACTTGCGGGCCTTATTATTTTATCTAACAATTTGTAAGCGGGTCTATATTCTTTTATAATTGTTTCATCTTCTATTTCTTCTGTTTCTACTATTTCTATTGCTTCATGTAATGAGGGATCAAATTTAGAACCTTCACTATTTATTATTTCTATTCCTTCATTTTTTAATACATCTACTAATTGAGAGTAAATTAAACTAACTCCTTTTTTTATTGCTTCGATATCATTAACATTTTCGTTGATGGATTTTAGAGAAATTTCAAAACTATCAAGAACTGGGATCAAATTAGATATTATTTTTTCTTTAGCTTCTCTTTTCATTTTTTCAAAATTTTTTTCTACTCTATTTACGTAGCTTTCGTAATTTTCTTTTGTAGTTTTGTAAGCTTCTACTACTTGTTGATATCTTTCTAATAATTCATCATATTTATTTTTTAGTTCAGTATTTTCTTTATTTAGTAATTCTAATTGTTGTTTAATTTGGTTATATTCATTTAGATTAAATTCTTCTTTAAGTGCTTCAAATTTTTCTTTATAGCTTTTATATTCTTTAATTTCTTCATTAAATTTTTCATCAAATATCATCAATGCTAATCTATATAAATCTGTTAAATGGTAAATATTTGGTTCTTTTTCTAAATTATTAGCGCTGTTTTTAAGAGTTTCTAAAAATTTGTATTTATTAATTATTTCTTTAATAAAATCGAGGTTTTTTTGATATTTAATTTTATTAAACTCTTGTTTTTCATTTTTGTCAATATTTTCTATATTTTGATTATTAGTTTTGGTTGTATCATTTGGATAATGTTGAATATTATTAGTATTTTCAGTGTTTTCCATATTTTAATCACCTTCCTATTTATATCATTTCTATTTTTTCTTTTTAAAATCCTTTTTTTTATTTTTTTACAATTTTTTAAAAAATTTAATAAAAAATTAATTTTATTTTAGTTATAAAGATAAAGGGGGTAGTAAAAGATGTATATATTATCAGTAAGTACATTTTCATTAAACTCTTCATTTAGTTTACTTAAGAAGGAAAATAATTCAGTAAAGACTGTAGTGGAATTTAATTTATATTATAATGATATAGATAATCAATCACAGTTAAATATATTTCCCTACTTTTTTAAATTAGTAAAAGAGAAAATGGGGATTGATTTAAAAGATATAAAAGAGGTTTTATTATTAAAAGGTCCTGGATTTTTTACTTCTTTAAGGATAGGTGCTATTATATCTCAGACTTTAGCTTTTGTAAATCATGCTGATTTATATTCAATTGATACTTTTAGAGCTATTCTTAATGTTTTATTGTATTTTTATAAGGATTATGTAGTTAATAAATCTGATATTTTGGTAGTTATTAAAGTAGCTAATAATAAGTTTAAGTTAGCTTATTTTAATAGGTATTATTTTGATAAATTAGGGGATATTAGTAGTAATGATTTAGTTTATTCTGTTCAAGAGATTTTTAAAAAGGATTTTTATGAAAAAGTTAGGGAATATTCTTTAAATAATAATTTAATATTGGTTTCTCCTAATTTGGAATTAGAGGATCAATGGGAATTAGAGAATGTAGGGGTGAATTTTATAGATTTAAGGGATATATTTACTTCATCTAATATAGCAAGAGCTTCCTTTTATTTGAATAATTTAACCAAAGAAGATCCTATCTCTGTAAACCTGAATTATTAAAATATTTATATTTAAATTCTTTTTCTTATTTTTACTTAAATTTTTCAGGTTTAGATTACTTATTGTCATATTAAAAATTGTATTGCCCCCATCACCAGGGGCATTGTTTTTTTTAAATTAATTAAGGGGATGTATTTATATAGCCCCATCCCCTTAAAGGGGCTTGAGGAATGTATTTTTACTCCCATTCCTCATCTTCATCTTGCTCTTCCTTACCCACAGAGGGGAGTGTAAGATAAAATATAGCAAGTATAAGCAATAAGAGCTCTAAAAATAAATAGGAGCTGAAATAATCAGCAATATATCTAATTTCATATCATCACCTCCTTTCTGTTTTATTTGAATTGAATTAATTTCACTTAACCAATTCACTCTCTATTTTTTTAAAGTTTTAATCTGTTTAAATTTATCATTGCATATTAAAAATTCTATACTCCCTTTTATATATTTCCCCTTATCCTATTTAAATTCCTCATTAGCATATTAAAACGCTACATTAAACTCCATTAAAGAAATTCCACTTGGAACCTTTAAATTCCTCATTGGCATATTAAAACTCTCATAACTCTTCCCATTTTTTGTATAAGGGAATCAATCTTTAAATTCCTCATTGGCATATTAAAACGCACATATAAAGAAAACTTATTATAATTGTATTTAAAATTCTTAATTGGCATATTAAATCCTAATAGTTCCATTTTTAAATTCTATTTGTTCAAATTTACTAGAATCTAATTCATTTATTACTTTAAGTAATCCAATGACGCTTGCATTATATATCCAATTAGAAGGGTAAAGAATTAGTTGATTGTTTGTATTATTGTTATTTGTATTATTATTATTTTGTTGATTTTCCATTTTTTAGGATATTTAACTATTTAAACTAATAATATAAACTAATAATAATTGCTTATTAGGGATTTAATTCTTTAACTATTTCTAATAATCCGAAACCTTGGCCAGTTCTTACTCCTAACCCATAATCATATACAAATTGTAGAATCTCCTTATCCCCTTCTAATTCAAAAGTTCCCCTAAAACCTCTTATATATCCATCATAATGCTTAACTAATACTTCTTTTATAGATTCTTCTCCATCTTTTTGTATTAAGTTAAGTTTTATCTTATAAAAATTTGAATTATTCATTAAGAAGTTATATTTATTATTAGTAGTTTTTAAGAGAATTTCATTAAATTTTTCAATATTATCAGAAGGTAGAATATAGAAATTTTGGAATTCTTTTTTATTAGATTTGGGGTTAGTAAAAACACATATTCCTAATGTTCTAAAAATTACCTTATTAGAATTTATTTTTTTGTAATTTAGTAATTTTACACTTTTTATCTGTAAATTTAGATTGCCAATAGATAAAAATTGATTTTTTAAGGTATTTTTTAGGGTAATTAACCCGTTATAAAAATTAGTTATAATAACAGGATCCCCACTTGAAAATAAAAAGGAAATCTTATTAGACGCATTAATTGTTTTATTTGAATTTTCTATTTTAAAATTATTTTCAAAATATGAGGAAAATACAAAAGGTTTATATTTTTTTTCATTGTAAATTTCTTTAAACAAATCAGTTAATTCAAAAACTTTTTTAATAAACGAAATAAAATATCTACGGTAATCTAAATATAAATTAATATTTTCTTTGCTTTCAAGAATAGTTTTTATTCTCATTAATTATACATTATAAAATATTACATTCAGAGATATGTTTAATTTTTTTATATTTTTATATTTTTATTAAAAATAAAATTTCCCTTTTTATGAATCGTTAATTAAATAATTAAAAAAAGAAAATATTTTTTTGATTTTTAGCAATGTTTTAACAATTAAAAATAAATTATTTTTCAAAATCTTTTAAAAATATATTTAAGATTTAGTGATAAAAATTTTTATAAAAAAGGGGTGTTAAAGATAGTCTTAAATCCTTTAGCTAATTTATTAAATATAAATAATCAATTTAGACTAAATAATGATCAATTGCTTGAAAATGATTATGATTATAATTCAAATAATTATGAAATAGATTTAAGTAATATAGATAACATAATAGAATTGTCTTTATTACCTTATAGTGATTCTTATATTATGTCAAAGATTTTAAATAAATTAGAAAAAACGGGAAAGCTAATTTAGAAGGAGAATTCTTTAATCAACCTATTAAATTAGAATTTTTATTAAATAAAGCTGAAGATAAGTCTAATATTAAACTATATGAAATAAAAGTGAAGGGAAATATTGGAAAAAATACTATAGATCAAGATATATCAATAAAAAAAGAAAATATGGAGGCTATAAATTTTAATTTGTCAATTCTAAATTTTGTTAAAAATATAAATAATAAAATATATAAGGTACATTCAGAAAATATAAATACTACAGAATTAAAAAGTGTAGAATCCTTAGTATCTTCAAATGAGAGTAATTTATCAACTTCAACAGTAGATTATGATATAAGAAATGAAAAATAATACTGAAAATATTACTTCAAAATATACAACTATAAAAGAATTTTTTGGATTCCAATTTGAAGTAGCTAATACTGAATTAAAAACTAATATAAAAGAAAATAATAATAAGTATAATCATAGATAATGAAGTAATTCATAAAATAGAAAGTACTAAAAAAGTACAAAAATTTAATTTCTCTTATACTATTTCATAATTTAAATTAAATAAGTTAAATAAAGTAATTATTTAAAATTTCGGGTTTTTAATTATATCGAGTTTTAATTGTTGTTTTTCTATTTTTAAGTAATCATTAGGAAGTTCATATTTTTTTTATATAAAATACATTGTTATATTCTTAGATTCTTTATATGTTTTGCTGATTGATTTTTAAAATTAGTTTAATAGAGGTTTTTAAAATGAATTAAAGAATTAGATAATAAAAGATTTTTTATAATATATAAATAAGAAATTCATTAATAGAGTTTCTATAAAATGCATGGATATAAAAATGTTGGATATAAATAAGGAAAAGTGGCTTCTATTTATTCCTTCTTTGCTTTTAGTTATTATAAAAACTTATTTAGTTTTTCTTATAATTTTTCTATTATTCCCCATCATTTTTATTAAACACTCTTATTTGATTTATTTTATTATATTTTTTGTATTATTATTTTACGGCTTGGCTATAGCTAATTTTTCAAAAAAAGTTAAGGATTATCAAATTTTTAAATATTTTGTTTATTCATCTATTTTTTTGATTTTAATTTTTTTAGTTGGGTTTAATTTTGAATTAATATTTTTATATTCTTTTTTTGGTATTGAATTTTGTAACCCCATAATGCTTGTTATTTTTTTTACTTTTGTTTGGTTAATTCTAAGATTAAATGGAGTTTTTACTTCTAAGTATTTAGAAAAGTTTTATAATTATACCAATGAAAATTTATTTTTATTAACTTCAAAGCTAATATATTATTCTTCTTATGTAGGTGCTCATTTTATATTTTTTATATTGGTTCCTATTTCTTTTTTAAAAATCAATAAAAATTTGGATGTAAATTATACTAAATAAATTAAGGAAGTAGGAGGGGATTATGTATAAAGTTTTAGATTCTAAAGAATATGTTAATGAACAGGGATTTAGATCTTATACTAAATACTTAGTATTTAATACTCCTAAAAGGAGGCAGTTTATTCATATAACAAAAGAAGTAGAGCAGGCAGTTAGGGAATCTAAGGTTAAAGAAGGGTTTGTATTGGTTTCTGCTATGCATATTACTGCTGGCGTTTTTGTTAATGATAATGAAGAAGGGTTTTTATACGATTTAGAGAAATTCTTAGAAAGATTAGCCCCTTATGGTAAGCATCCAGATGGTGAAGAATATAGACATCATTTAAGCGGAGAAGATAACGGAGACGCTCATTTAAAAAATATTCTAGTACATCATCAAGTTATTATTCCTATAACAGATGGAAAATTAGACTTAGGACCTTGGCAAAGAATATTCTACGCAGAATTTGATGGCCAACGTAATAAAAAACTCATCATCAAAATTATAGGATTTTAAAATACAGCAAAAAATTATTAAACTATAAAGATTATTAAAATATAAAAAGTAATTATGAACTACATTCTTAAAACTAACAAAATTTTTTATAAAATAACTTATTACTTTTTGATGCTATTATTTTTATTATCTTTTATATTTTGGTTTATTAGTTGTTCTAATAAGGAAGAATTATCTAATAAAAAAGATGATAATAAGATAATATTTTGGACAGTTTCTTTAAAACCTTACTTTACCTCTTATATTGAAAATATTATATATAACTTTAAACAAATTTATAACATAGATGTAGAATGGCAAGATATACCTTTAGATTCTGTTTATCAAAAGCTACAAACTGCTTATTATACTGACTTTTGCCCTAATGTAGTTAATCTTAACTTACCTTTAGCTTATTCACTATTTATTAATAAGTATATATATTCATTTGATTTAAATCAATATCAAAATCGGCTAAAAGAATATAATAGAAATTTAATTGATAGTTGTATATATGAGCAAACTAATTTATTTTCAATTCCTTGGTATTCTTCAGTTAAATTATTAATCTTTAACAAAAGCATTTATGATTTTAATAATACAGACTTTAGAGATGTTTTTGAGTTTTTAGATATTGTAAAGAAAATAAAAAAAGAAAAAGGAGTTTTTGGATTTTATCCGTTTATTAAATTTGAACAGGATATGTTATCCTTTGGATTTATTGATAATCCTTTAGATGTTTTTAATGATAATGTTTTAAAGTTTTATAAAAGATTAAGGGAAATGAAAGCAGATTTACCTTCTGGGTTTTGGGTTTCTTCAGTTGATATAGCTTATAGTATGTATAAGGATAAAAAAGTAGCTTCTATTTTGATAGGCCCTCAATTTGTCTATAGAATTAAACAAGAAGATATTAAACTTTATGAAAACACAGATGTTATTAAATTTCCATTTAAATATTACCCCGTTAGTTTAATGGTATTAAGTGTTATATATAAAAAAGATTTTAATGACAATAAGTATTCAAATTCTTTTAAGTTTATTAAATACTTAACAAATAAAGAAAATCAAAGTAATTTTTCAAAATTAGTACCTGTATTACCTAGTGTAAAAGTTAGTATAAATGATATTATTTATAAAAACGATGATGATTTAAATAAGAAAATAAAATCAGAAATGTTAAGTATCTTTGATAAAGCTAAGGTTTTTGACTTGTACTTTGTTAAAGTAGTACCTGATCCAGTTAAAAGAACGAATATATTTAAAGAATTTAATAATGAGATCTTTAATACTAACAATGATATAAACGCTATTTTTAATAAGTATCAAAAAATATGGGAATCTTTTTATAAAGAAAACTCTAAAAATCCAGAAAACTCTAAAAAATAATAACCCTACAAAATAAATTTAAAAAATAAATCAAAAAATAAATTTTTAATAAATATTTAATGATTAAGGAAGGAGATATAATAAAAATAATACTAATTGATGATCCTTCTAAACAATATATAAAAAAAGTAAAAAAAGGGGTTATTTTTGAAGATCATAAACGAAATAAATTAACCTTTGAAGATATTATAAATAAAGATTATGGAACTGTAATTAATAATTTTATAATTCTAAAGCCTACTACCCAGGAATTTATTTTATATTATTTAAAAAGAAAGACTCAGATAATATATCCTAAGGATTCAGCTTATTTAGCTCTTAAACTTGGTATAAATCCTAATTCTAAGGTTTTAGAAGTTTCTACAGGTAGTGGAGCTATGAGCATTATATTACTTAAATATTTATATCCTACTGGCTTGCTAATTTCTATTGATAAAAATTTAGATTTTTTATTAAATACTAAAAAGAATTTAGTTGATTTTTGTATCTTAGAAAATATTGATTATTTAAAGAATATCTTTTTTCTTAATTTCGATGTTTTTTTTAAAAGTATAGATAATTTGTTTAAAATAAAATTTAGTAGTTGTATTTTAGATATCCCTGAACTAAATGATATAATAGATAAAGTTTTTAATTTACTAGATAATTCAGGGACAATAGGGATAATTTTACCTACTGTTAATCAGGTCATAGAAGCCATACAAAAATTAAAATCGTCTAATTTTTGTGATATAGAAGTAGAAGAAATTTTATTAAGAAAATATAAAACAAATTATCAAAGGTTTAGACCTTTTGATATAATGACAGGTCATACTGCTTATATTATAACTGCTAAAAAATTTACTTCTTAAAATTCTTGTAAAAAATTTATTTAATAAATACTGACTGAAAATTATTAAGAAAGGGTTTTAGGGATTAGGAATGGGAAGGGGGATTAAGAATGGGCGGAACAGGAATTGAACCTGTGACCTCCTGCTTGTAAGGCAAGCGCTCTAACCACTGAGCTATCCGCCCCCTCATATTCTATATATTTTACAAAAACCCCTTTACCCCTTTTTTATTTAATATTTATAATTAATTATTATATTTTTGTTTTACTTGCTTTTCTATTTTTTTAAGGATTTCTTCCATTAATTTATAATACTGTCTTAGTTTATTGTATAACTCTTTTGCTAATTCTTCATCATAGATATGACTAATTAAATTTCTATCATCTGTCATTTCTAAAAGTTTTATAGTTTTATTTTCATCTATTAATCTAGTAGAAAATAATTCCCTAAAGCAAGATTTTGGAGAGTTACAGATTATTCCTTCATAGTATTATAAGTAAAGTTTAACTGTTTTCCAAATTATTTCAATACAATATTCAAATCTTTGTATTGAGGCATCTCTTGTTATTTCTGAATAGGGATATTTTAATATATTTTTTAAGGTTTTTAATACTTTTTGTGCTACTTCTATTTTTTTCTTTAGCTTTTCTATATTAAAATTCCAGTTTTTAGTATTTCTTTTTTAAATTCTTTAGATAACTTTAGATAAATCAATTATTTCTACTTTGTAAGGAATATTCAGATTTTCTATTTGGTATCTAATATTTGTTATAGCTTCTTTATCTCCATTTTCAATAGCAATATCAATATCTGAAAATTTTTTATAATCACCTTTAACGCTTGACCCAAATAAATATACTTTTGCTTGAGGATTTAGATTTTTTTTTAAACCTCTAAAATCAAATTAAGTGATTTTCTAAATATTTTATCATCTCTCATATTCCTTTTTTAATCTATTTCCTTTTTTAATCTATTTTTAGTGTTGAATTCATTTTTAGGGCTTTGGTTTTCATATATATTTTTTACACAGTTTTTTTATTAGTTTAGCTAATATATGATAATGTTTATAAATTTGTTTTTAATTAATGATTTGTTTTATTTGTAGTTTAAAATTACTGATTATTTCTTCTATTTTTTTGGAATTTGCTAATAAATAAAAAGGAATAGAAATAAGTTTATTAGATTTAGATATTGTTTCTTCTGAAAATATAAATAGGTATAAAATCCCTTTATAATATACTATAAAAGATTTATTGTAGTTTTTATTTCGGTAAAATTTTTCTGCTATTTTAGATAATACACTAATAAATTTAGCAATTACTTCTTTTTCATTGGAATTATACAATAAATGAAGATTATTGTTATTATCTATTTTAAGGGCTGTGATTTCAAAATCTAAGAGGTATTTTCCAAAATATTGTGAGTATTTATGTATATTATAAATAGAAAATCCAGTTTTGAAGATTATTATAATATCTTTAACGGGAATAGAAAATAAGTTAGATGTATCTGAAGCAGCTACTATTCCCTTAAAATTTGAAATTTTGATTACAACTTTTCTATCTTTTGAGTAAGTTCTTCCCCAACTAATATCTTTTCTAATATATTTTTCATATTCGCTTATAAGCTCTAATTCAATTATTTCTATTGATAGCTCATTATTTTTTATAAATATTTTGTTCCCTGTTTTATGAATAATATCTTTAGTATATCCTTTATTTATATATGTAATAGCTAATTCTACTTTATCACTATTTAATAATATTAAATCATTTATTAATCTTGTTACCTCACCTTTTACATTTTTTTTTAAGTAATCTTCAAAACTGTATTCTATTTCTGATATATCACTTAAATTAAAGATTTTTTGTAAATTCTCTTTTGTAAATACTATTTTTTTAAAATTGGTTATCCATTTTTTCTTATTTATATTAATTATTCCTAAAAATGTAATTATTAAAGTTAGGATAATACCTGTATTTATTTGAATTTTTTTATATAGCTCTATTATTTCGGGAGAGTTTTTATAAACAATATAAATATCTGTAAGATTTAAGCCTTCTATTTTTAATATTAAATCTAAAATAAAAAAATAACTCCCTATTACAATAATTGTTGTTAAAGGAAAAGTTATTAATAAATATGTTATTAACTTTTGAATTATACGGATTTTATTCTTTGGAGTATAGGTAAAAACAGAAGATATTACCATTTCATGTATATCTAAAATTTTAGTAGCTAATAAGTGTATATAAACTAAAATTAAAATAATTGCTCCTAAAATTCCATAAAAATTATCGAAATTAAATTCATTTAAATTTAAATAGCTAAAATCAAATAAAGCAATAGATAATATTATTGATTCTGAATAACTTAATAAATAAGGAAATACAACTAAAAAAACTATCCCTGAGATTATAAAAATAAAAAAAGTATATATTTTAAGAAATAACAGATATCTTTTTAAATGATTAATCATATATTACTATCACCTTTATTTTTAGTTTGTTTATTTTTAGTTTAGATTAATCTATTTTTAATAGTAATTCTTTTACTTGATTTTCTAACTCATTTGTTAAGTATTCTGTGGTTTCTTTTTTTTGCTTTTTATAATTTTGATAATAATCCAATAAATTTATTTCTTTGCCTATTTTTATAATAGCTTTTAAAGGACCATATCTTCTTTCTTTACCAAATAATTCCCATTCTATCCTTTTTATTACTTCTAAAAACTTTTCATCACTTGGGTTTTCTTTTATATATCCTTCATATATTGCTATAAATTTCCAAACTCTATGTAGATCATCATAAAAATTTATTAGTTCTTGTCTCTTTTCTTGATATAATCTTTTTTCATAATCTGTAGTATTTGATTCATTGTTTTCTTTATAAATTACACTATTAATTACATTAAATAAAGTCCTTAATTTATTTAGTAAACTCATATTGTCTTTAAGTTTTATATCTAGATATGTTGCTACTTTATTTATTATGAATTCTTTTATTCTTGTTAATCTTTCATTAAATGATAAACTAAGATCTCTTTTAAGGTTATAAAATTTTTCTGCTATTGTTAATAAATTTTCTGCTATTGCTAATAATCTTTCATATGGATCTTTGTTTTCATTTTGTAGGTTGTATATTTTTAGTTTTTGTTCAATTCTTTTTAAAGCTAGTAAAATTTCCTGTTTCATATCTTTTAGATATTTGTATTTTATAGCAATAGGTAGTATAAATATATTTTGTAAATTATTTTGTTTATTTAGTTCATCTAAGGCCCAGAAAGCTAATTGAATTACTCCACTTTGGAATGGCATTATATATTCATTTAAACCATTGGTATCTCCTTCAGGGAAGATAACTAAATAATTTTTCCCTTTTACTATTAATTCTATAGTTTTTTTAAATGAATCGTTATCTATGGTGCCTCTTATTATGGAGTATGCTCCTAAGTGTTGAATAATGTATCCTTGGATTGGGTTTTCTACAAATACATCCCACGCAGCTAAATAATTAAAATTATAATCTATTACTTTTGATAAATAAAACATAATAATAGGATCATTAGTAGTTGGATGATTGGGACATAATATTACCCTTTGATTTTTTAAAGCCTTTAGTTTCTCTATATCTTTTTGCTCTATTTGAATTTCTTTAATTTCGTAAAGATATTTTAAAGACCAGGGTAATATAAATTTAACAAATTTTATGAAAAATTCATTATCTTTTGGTTCGTAAAATTTTCTAATCATTCTTAATTTCTTATTCAATTCGTTATATTTTTTTCCCTTTTTAAGTTTTAAAAATTAAATATTTTTAATATTTTTTTAACAAAATAAACGAAAAATTAACATATGATTTTTAAGTAAATATGAAGGATTTTTTTGGGAAATAGTTTAATGTATTTAATGGAGGTGATAAGGTGAGAAAATTAGTGTTATCTATATTAATGAGTTTAATTATTTTAATGATAAGTAGTTTATTTTTTATATCTTATGCGGGATTTGATGCTAATAAAAGTGCTGTGGGTTTCCTTGATCAAAATTTACCTAATTATTTAACTACTATCCCAAACCAGTATATAAGTAGATATTCTGAGTTTTTAGGGGTGTCTAACTTAATTGATGCTAATATTACTTTACCCTCAAGCGATAATCCTAATAATATATATCCTTTTAATAGCTCTAATAATAGTTTATTAAGGGAAGCAGTTGCTTATATAAGAAATAATAATCAAGACACGCTAGTTCCTAATGCTTGGTTTATTAGGAATCAAGGTACTTGGTATTCCTTAGGGTTTGCTAATATAGTTAGTGATTTTAATTTTAGTCAGCCTAATGTAATTAATCCTGGAAATAACTATAATGCTATTATGTTATGGGACCCTACTTTAACTCCTAATTATGGTATTGGAATTACCTATAATAGAACTATAAATTTAATTAAAAAAAACGAAAATAATGTTGTGGTGGTATCACCGATAACATCTTTTAATAATATAAATCATAGTTTTAATGTTGCTACTATTGGTGATTTTAATAATGATAATATTCCTGATATATTTGTTATTGGAACTAATGAACCAAACACGGGATACGCTAAGATAAAGGGAGCATATTCTATTAGTGGAAGAAGAGATGCTGCAGGAAATTTAAATTTTAATACTCCTAATACAATTACTACTTCTACCAGTAGTAACAATTCTTGGGATAATGTTTATGTTCAATGGACATCTGATGCTGTTAAATCCCGTGCTTGGATATCTCAAAATGGTCGTTTAACCAAGGTACCTATTGATTTTAATAAGGATGGAAAAGAGGACTTAATAATAGCAGGTGCTGATGGTAATATATGGTATGTACCTAATACTACTAATCAAGGTTCTTCTAATATAACTTTTGGTAATCCAATCAAAATATTAGATTCTAATCAAACTGGTATGAAAACAGGAGTAAATGGTATCGACACTAAGGGTAATATTGTTATAGATGTAGGGGATATAGATAATGATGGAACGTTAGATTTAGTAGTAGCTACTACTGACGGAGCTGAAATCAAAATATTCAAAGGTAATCCTAATTTCAATTCTAATAGTAATATTAATAATAATAATAATTCCCCATTTTTAGCTAATCAACAAGGAGTGATTAATTTGTATAGTACTAAAAGGCAAGGTAATAATTATTACTCTCAAAGGGAAAGTACTGTAGAATCAATGGAATATAAAGGACTGGATACTCAAAAGGATCCAGTTACAAATGGTAATCCTAATGCTGAGTATGTAGGAGCTGCTAATAATATAACCTTAGTTGATTTTAATAGGGACGGAAAATTGGATATAGTTATTACCACTGATAATTGGAATTTTTCACCTTCTGATATTAATAATTATAAAATAAAATTTACAGATAGAAACCTTACTTTTGCTTCTCCAGGAGGAAGAATTTATACATTTATTAATAACTCTTCTATACAAGGGAATAATTTAAATATTAAGTTTAAGGGATATTTTTTAGGTCAATATGCTATATCTAAAGATGCCGATGGAAATCCGTTTGCGGATTTTGATGGGCTATCTATAATGAATTTATCTAATCCATCTGCTTTTGATATAGTAGCTACTGATGGAAATCACGCTCAAACATTATTTACTTTTGAACAATTGGGTAATATGTTTGTATATGCTGATAGCTTTGTATTAACTTCTAAAGATTTAATCATTAATCAAGGTAATGAGCAAGATGCGTATAACTATAATAGAGGTAGATTCTATATAAAACAAGCTACCATAACTATAAAGGGTAGTATAATAGGAAATAATAATGGGTTAAATATGATTGTTTATGCAGCTAATACTATTAATAATAATAATCCTAATTGGGTAGCAACTAATAGTATACCTTTGAATTCAGCTCTAAGTGGAGGCCAATTAATAGTAGATTTTGATTTTTATCCTAACTCTAATAATGTCTTATATAGAATAAATAATGGTACTTGGATAGACACTGGTATCCTTAGAAATAGGGGATCTAGTTTAGTTTATAGAATAGAAATAAAACCAACTAACTATAATACGACTACTGATTTAAGGGGTAATAATATAAGAGGTTTAAGTGATAATATAAATATAACGGGTATTCAAGTTAGTTATATAGCTTCTCCAAGAACAATAAGAATAACTAATTGGAAAGAGGTAAGATAATGAAGAAAAATAGTAAACTAACAAAAGGGATTAGTATAATAGAAATAATAACGGTAGTAGGGTTGTCTGTTATTACTTTATTTTTAGTAATAGAGGGATTAACTAATTTGGTGGCAACTACTTATAGGCAAACAGAATATATAAATTGCTTAAGTATTGCTAAAAGTTATATGGAAATATATTCTTATTTACCAAGAGGACAAAATCCAGGTAATAAAAACTTTACTCATAACATCGGAAATATTAGCTATAATGTAAGAATAAGTATTCAAGATGATAGAACTTATACTAATAATCTAAATTTAAGAAGATTAATTATAGTAGTGGAAAGTCCGAGAATAAGAAGAGGTAATAGAAATTTACAAGTTAGATTGGAAACTTTAATATAAATAAGAATAATTAAGGAGGAAAGAATGTATCTCTTATATAAATATAAAATAAATAAAAATAGAAAAGGTTTTTCTTTGATAGAATTAATAATAGTTATTTTTATAGTAGGGGTATTGTTATTTATAGGAGTTCCAATGTTTATGCCCGAAAATTTTAAGTTTGATACTTATGCTAATAATTTCTATAATAATTTATATAGAGCTAAGTTAGGCGCTCTTGTTAATCTTTATAATGTTGGAATTGTTTTTTTAGAAGATAATGATGGTCAAGTTAGACATTTCTATGCTTTTTTAGATACTAATAGAAATAATCAATATGATACGCAAGAAAGAATTATTGTTAATACTAGAAATATTTTAAATGATTTCTCCATTAGAAAAAGTAGAATAGAAAGTGTTATCCTTGTTACTAATACATCTATTATTAATATGCTTTTTATGTTTGCTCCTAATGATCCTGCTAATGGTCAAAATTCTACTGCTATATTCAATAGTCTGGGATTATTTACTACTGGTCATCCAGGGTTTAGGGAATTAAGGATTATATTATCTAATCAAGATCCAAGGGTTAATTACAGAGTGCTTATTACTATTACCTCGGGAGGGGAGATTACCTTAAGAAAAATTAGAAACTAATAAAAGGGAGGGATTATATGAAAAATAAAAAAATTAAAGCTTTTACATTAATAGAAATTTTAATTTATACTACTTTATTATCACTTGTTACTTTATTTTTGATTCAAATAGTTATATACTATAATAAAAGTTCAAGGACAATTGATCAAATAAATACCCTTCAAATAAGGATTAATAGTGCTTTAGCTATTTTAGATTATGATTTTACTAATGCAGGCTATACTGCTTTACAAGATGGAGTAGTTCTAAGTAGATTTTATTTTGTTAATTCTAATGGGCAAGTAGTTGATAACAATATTGCTTCTGATGTAAGAAAAATTATTTTAACAAATAATGGATTTGTAGATCGTGTAAGTTTTAATTATTTTGAGTTAGAGGAAAATAATTTAGCATTTATTTCTAATGCTACTTTATTGGGTGGGGGTAATGCTGCTGAGATACGTATTTCTAATGTTAATATGAATGACCCTGATTTTAAAAATGTATGGCCTGACCCTAATGATGCAGAATCTTCTGCTTATCCTGTTATAGCGTATGCTCCTGATTCTAATGGTAATTTTATTGGAGTTCTTTTTTACATAACTCGTGTACAGTACAATCCTAATCATATGCAACATAGACCATTGAATTTTTATGGCGGAAATTTAAATAAAGATATAATAAAAAATTATTTACTATCTAATAGTGTGAGGTTAATTAAACCAAGGAATATATTCAGATTGAATTATTATGTTGATAATAATGGTAATCTAATAAGAGAGGTTTATAATTTTAGAACGGATAATCCGTTTACAAGAGATGCAATATTAACCAATGTAGAGAGTTTTAATATAGAAGTAGCTTTAGATCAAGATAATGATAATCAACCTGATTTAGATAATAATCAAGAAATAATATGGTTTAATTCTATTCCTAATGGTTTAGAAGATAAAGTAGCTATGTTAAGATATACTATAGTTTTAAGAAGTAATATAAGGAATCTAATGGGGCTAGATAGGAATCCATTAACTAACCAAGGAAACGATGGGTTTAAAAGATTAATGCTATATAGAACCGTTACCCTTAGAAACATAGTTAATCCTTCTATATAGCATAAAAATAATATAATTGAATTAGTGAAATTTTTGTTATTAAGGGGGTAAGAGATATTAATAATAAAAAAAGACAAAATAAAAAAGGAATAGCTTTAGTTATTTTCTTATTTATTTTACTTATTTTATTTATCCTTTTTGGGGCTTTGAGTTATAGGATATTTGTTTCTAATTTATATTCAAGGAATTTATATATTTTAACTCAAGCAGAGTTTGTATCCAATGCTGCAACAAGGCATGCCTTAAATATGGTAGCTAATATTGGAATGAGTAACTTTAGTACTGTAAATCCACCTAATAATGCCTCAGCTAATTTCCCTTCTACTACTCCTGCTACTACTTATGATTTAGGAAACCAAAATATTCCTAATAATGTTAACGATTTACTAGTTAATAACGCTAACTTGTCTACATTGACTAACAATATTATAAATAGGGATTTTTCTTATAGAATATGTATATGGAAATATGATCCAAGTATTAATCCTAATATTATGAGAGTTAAAGTTTTCATATTTTACAGAAATACCCTTGTTAGGAGCTATATATTTACTATTGAACAATAGTAGTAGGATTAAGAATAAGCTTAACTAAGATAGAAAAAGAATATACTATAAATGTAAAGAAAATTAAAAAATGAGAAAATATTGATAAAAAAGATTTTTCAATTGATATAGTTAATTTTTCCCTTTTATTAATATTCTAAATTTGAGTTTCTGATTAGGATTAAAATTAATAGGTAATAAGACTGCAAGAAAATTATATGTAAGAACTGCTGTCATAGCTCAAGTAAAACTTGATAAATTCCATTTCCAAGCTGATAATGCTGTTATTAATTTTAGCGATAAATTTTAAAATTTAAATAAAAATATAATAAATAAAAAAAATATTAAATATTTTAAACAATCAATTTTAATAGGGTCTCTAATTGGGTTTTAAAGTTTTGGATAGTGTTTTCTAAGTCATTAGTCTTTGAAAATAAATAACCAGGAATTGAAAATAAGTTCATACTATTAAAAATATTATCTTGATGATTGAGAAATAAGTAAATTGTATTGTTAAATATAACTCCAAAAGATTTATAGAATTTATTGGATATATATAGTTTTTCTGAAGTTTTAAGAGCTATTTTTGATAAATAAGTTATATCTTGATTTTTAGGATAAAAAATATACGTATCATTACCTATATTATTTATCTGATAATCTAATTCCTTGTGATTTATTAATTGAGTGGTATTAAAAACGTAATTAAATATAGAAATAGAAAATTGGACTGGCTTATTTTTAAAAAAGGAGATATTGGTTGGATTAGTAAAAAGAATTTTATTATAAATTAATATAGGGGTATCTTTTTTATTATCTACTTTTAGAAAATTTATTTCTTGATTATTTAGTTTATCAGGATTAATTAATTTGGTAGATAGTATTATTCCCCTAAAATTTTCTATGGTATAAGTTATTGTTCTTCTTCTTTTACCATATCCTTGACTTTTTGAATATTCATCTTCTAAAAAAACTTCTATAGCTTCAAAATTTAATTTTTCTAATTCAGGTTCTTGGATTTCTATTATAAGTTCATCTTCTAATCTTATTAATACATTCCTAGAAAATCCATTTGATAAATAAGATATTGCCTTACTTTTATTTATCCCATTTAATAATAACATTTCGTTTATAAACTTTAGTAAATCATGGTTTATATTTTTAGAGTGTTTTTTAGTAGGAGAGTATTTAATAGTTATTCTTGTGTTATCATTTAAGTTTTCTATTAGAGATGGTAAAGATTGAAATATTAATTTTTTGGCATCTTTTTCCCAAATAGAATTTAAAATACTAATAGAAATAATTAATATAGTTAGTAAAGCAATTACTATAAAAAACAAAATTTCTAAATAATATTGTTTTTCGGTTAGGTAAATAATGATATTATATGATGGATAAGATATAATTAAAATCAAAGAAGAAACAATAATTAAAGTATATAGTTTAAATGATTTTTGAAGATTTTCTAAGTCTTTTAGTATTTTTTCCATTAATTTCTTCTTTGTAATACTAAATAGTTCATTTATAATATACTATAGTTTTTATTATTTTCCTTTTTTGATGAGTTTTTTTAATACTGATAATAAAAGGATTTAGAAAACTCAAATTTAATAATTAATTAACAAGGGGGATATTAAATTAAATATTATGTATAAATTAGTAAGTAGTTATAGAGAAACTGAAGAACAAAGAAGAGTTATAGATGAAATAGTAAATAGTATAAAAAAAGGTAACAAATTTACTACATTATTAGGAGTAACGGGGAGTGGTAAGACTTTTGTAATGGCTAAAGTAATAGAAAAACTGAATTTACCAGCATTGGTTATAGCTCCTAATAAAGTATTAGCTGCTCAGTTATTTTCAGAATTTAAAAATTTTTTACCTTATAATAGGGTAGAATATTTTATTAGTTTTTACGATTTTTATCGACCTGAAAGTTATGTCCCTTCTTTGGATCTATATTTAGAAAAAGAAGTAGTAATTAATATGTATATAGATAAGCTAAGGCATCGAGCTACTCAAGCCGTTATATCTGATAAGAATACTGTTATTGTTGCCAGTGTCTCTTGTATCTATAATATCGGATCTCCTGAAGAATATATGAACGCTTACTTTAATATCTACACTAATCAACAAATAACATTAGACGAAATAACACATAAATTAGTCTCTATATATTATGAACAAGATAACTATGAATTAAAGCCAGGAAAGTTTAGAGTTAGAGGAAATAATATTATTATTTTCCCTCAAGGAGAAGATAACGCTTTATTAGTAGAACTAAATTATGACATAGTGGAAAATATCTATATTGTTAATCCTATTGATTTTAAGAAATTAAGGAAGATAGATTTATTTACTATCTATCCTGCCAAAATGTTTATTACTACTGAAAATATATTAAAAAAAGCTCTAAAAGAAATTCAAAATGATTTAGAAGAAAGATATAATCAATTAGTTAAGGAAGGAAGATTAGTAGAAGCTCATAGATTAAGAACACGAGTAGAATATGATTTAGCTATGTTATCTAAATTTGGAACTTGTCCTGGGATTGAAAACTATTCAAGATACTTATCTAACAGACCCCCTAACTCTCCTCCTTATACTTTGCTACATTACTTTAAGGATAAATTTTTAACATTCATAGATGAAAGCCATATAACTATAAGCCAATTAAAAGGAATGTATTTTTCAGATAAAAATAGAAAAGAAACTTTAATAGAATATGGTTTTAGATTACCAAGTTGCTTAGATAATAGACCCCTGAAATTTGAAGAGTTTTTAGAATTTACACATAATATAGTATTTGTTAGTGCTACACCTGGAGATTTTGAATTATCTAATTCTAATAAGATAGTTGAGTTATTAGTAAGACCTACAGGATTAGTTGATCCTGAAATAATAATCTTGAACCCTGAAAATATGGCTCAAAAAATTCTAAATATAATAAATGATGAAAAATCAAAGGGAAATAGGGTTATAGTAAATGTATTAACTCAAAAGATGGCAGAAGATTTCTGTGAATACCTTATTATGAATGGAGTAAAAGCTAGTTATATACATTCTAAGGTTGAACCCTTGGATAGAATTAAAATATTAACTGATTTTAGAAAGGGGATTTATGATTGTTTAGTTGGAGTTAATTTACTAAGAGAAGGATTAGATTTACCAGAGGTATCTGTAGTTATAATAACTGATGGAGATAAACAGGGATTTTTAAGAAGTAAAAATAGTATTATTCAGTTAGCTGGTAGGGCTGCAAGAAACTTGGTCTCTAAGGTTATTATTTTTGCTAATGAAATAACTAAGGCAATCCAGGAAGCAATTAATGAAACCAATAGAAGAAGAGAATATCAATTAAATTATAATAAAACACATAAAATAGAACCTAAACCTTTACCCTCTAAACCTAAAGATATAATTAAAATGGTATTTGAAATGTTGGGAGTTGATTATTCATTAGATAATAAAGAAATATTAACTAAATTGGATTTATTAATTAATGAAGAGGAATTGATTTTAATGGACGATGAGGTTTTTATTGAATATATCAATAAATTAAGTGATAAAAAGAAAAAGGAACTAAAACAGAGACTAACAAAATATATGAAAACTTTAGCAGATAACATGGATTTTGAAAAAGCTATCGTTATTAGAGAAAAACTAAAGCTATTTTGAGTTTTAATTTATTTTTTCAATTCCCTTATAGTTAAGCTGGATTTTTTTAGGGGGAATTGGTAGAATAAGGATTGTTAAGGAAAAAGAATATTTTATAAACAAAAAATAAAAATTCAATATTGACTTTTGTCAATTTTTTTTAATACAAAAAATTTATCGACAGAAAAATAAATTTCTGTTAAAATATTTTTTAATTTTTTAAGTATTTTTATAAAATATTTCAAAAAAAATTATAAAAAAAAATGGTAGGAATTTTGTAAAAGTTTTTTTAATAAAAATAATAGGGGAGTATAAAGAAAGGGGGGTAAATATAATGAGAGATTATTATGAAATCTTGGGGGTTTCAAGGAATGCTACTGAAAAGGAACTTAAGGAAGCTTATAGAAGATTAGTTAGAAAGTATCACCCTGACCTTAATCCAAATAATAGAGAAGAAGCTGAAAAAATATTTAGAGAGATTAATGAAGCTTATGAAGTACTATCTGATCCTGAAAAACGAAAACTATACGATAAATACGGACATAACTGGAAAAACTTTAGTCAATTTAAGGATTATGAAAATATTTATCAACAGTATAATAAAAGAGGTCAATATTCATATAGTTCTAAAGCAGCTCAAGATTTAGAAGAAATTTTAAACGAAATATTTGGAAGATCTAAATCTTCTCCTTTTGAATTCTTTTTTGATCTTTCAGATGTTTTTAACAAGGCAGGAGGTTCTAAAAGAACTTATTCATATTCTTATAATCCTTTTGAACAGAATTCCTCTAATTTCTATAGTTTTTCTAATTCCAATAATATTCCAGAAACTGAAATTTATTTCGATTTAAATGAAGTATATAATGGAGTTAATAAAAATATTACTTTAAATATAAACGGAAATTTATACACTACTACAATTAATTTACCACCTAAAATAAAAGAAAATTCAAAAATAACTATAAATACTCCTTATGGACCTGTTAAGATAAAAATAAAAATAAATAAAGGGGATTATTTAGTCTTTAATGAAAAAAATTTATATAAAGTATTTCAAGTAGATATTGATAAAATAATTAATAAAGAAGAAATAGCTATTTTATTACCTAATAATAAAAAATTAAAAACTGTTATAAGTGAAAATGATTTGTATAAAGAAAAAGTATTTAAAGGATTAGGATTAGTTGATAGCAAAGGTAATGCTGGAGATTTATATATTTATTTTGTCCCTAAAGTTAATCTCAATGAACTTGCTAAATTTGCTTATAAAAAATAAAAATGGAGGGAGTTTTATGATTGAAAAAATATTGGAAATATTTTTAAAAGATTATCCACTAGATGGTAGTTATTTTACCATAAAGGTAGTTTCTAACATGCTAAATTTAAATGAGCAAACTATTAGATATTATGAAAAAATGGGACTAATTAAACCAAGTAGAACACCTACGGGCAGAAGAATGTATAGCCTAAAAGATATAGCTAAGTTGAAAATAATATCAAATTTATCAAAAGATATGGGTATAAATACTGCAGGTATTGAAGTAATTATAAAACTATTAGAACAAATTGAACAAATGAAACAAAG
>Ga0080004_1157351_pt1 | contig 22713 bp, 29 predicted proteins | sample WasSprMetagenome_FD_69207 | JGI IMG/M metagenome (GOLD analysis project Ga0080004, IMG submission 69207) | Sulfidic aquatic microbial communities from Washburn Spring, Yellowstone National Park, USA - WS (SPADES assembly) (version 2) | ecosystem: Environmental > Aquatic > Thermal springs > Hot...
AGCTTCATAACATCCATCGGAGCAGTTATAGGCTTCCTAACAAACCTATCCAAGTAATTCAGCATATTCCTCGCATTGTGGGGCTCGTAACGCTTAAACTCCAAATATTCCAGGAACAGGCTTCTCGTCTCAGGCCAGCTTAAAACAAACCCTCCACCCGAAAAGTCGCCGGCTAAAGAACTTAAAGCCTCACATTGCCCCTCAACACGCCTCAACAATTGTCCAAGCCTATCTTCACCTTCCATGCTTGAAGCTAAAATGCTCAGCCTCTTGCATTGCTCGTTTACACGCTTTTTCAATTCGCCGATTCTGTTTTCAGACGCGTTGGGCATGGGACTGTCCCCGCCATGATTCTGGGACGGTCCCGGGACGGTCCCAAAGGCCAGCGAGTAAATCAGCCCGTAAAGGGCTGCTTCTGGCGAAAGAGGCTTTTTTAAGGCGGGCCCGCTGGGATTTGAACCCAGGATCTCCGGCTCCGCAGGCCATAGCCAAAATTTAGGCTTAGAATGCGTAAGGAAACCTTACGATTGGAGAATTGAGAATAAGGAGAATGAAAAGAGAATATTTCGCGATTTTGAGGATTATTTAACAGTTGACAGGCAATTGCAAAGAGAAACTGTGGTGAGGCATCTTTTGGAGTTAAAGAGGCTTTTCAAAAATGCTGACTTTAATCCGCTAGAAGCCTCAAAATCTAACATTAGAGGCTATCTCAGTAAGTTCATCGGTAAACCAGCTAACACTTATGCCAATGTTTTAAAGACATTGAAGATATTTTACCGAGATTACCTAGGAAAAGGAGATGTTGTTGAAGGTTTCAAGTTTCCAGCTAAATCGTTTAATCCTCCAACTGTTCCATCGAAAGAAAATATCAAGAGATTTTATGAATGGCTTAAAGAACCATTGGCTAAAGCAATGCTGTTAATCTACGCAACAACTGGATTAAGAAGGAAAGAGGTTATGAGCCTCAAAATTGGAGACGTAGATTTTAAAAGTAGAATGATCATCCCGAGGAAGGATGCCTCGAGGACAAAGAAAACTTGGATAACATTCTACAACGAGGAAGCTGAAAAGGCGCTAAAAGATTACTTAGGCTCTTTTGAGAAGCTAGATAAAGAAAGGAAACTTTTCCCAATAACCGAGATTTATTTTAGAAAGAGGTGTGACGCCTTTTACAAGCAAACTGGAACAAAAATAACCCCTCAAAAACTGAGGGAATGGTTTGCCTGCGAAATGGGAAGGCTTGGCGTTCCAGACAGATACGTTGATGCCTTCTGCGGAAGAGTCCCAAGAAGCGTATTGGCGAGGCATTACACAGACTTCAGCCCAGAAAAGTTGAAAGAAGTTTATGAAAAAGCTAATATCACGATTCTAAATCAGTGAGGTTCATATTTACTAAATTTTACTTATAAGAAATCATATCCTTTAGAGCGATGGAAAACGTCAAAAAATATAATAGAATTGGCTGGTTTTGATTTACAATCATAACAATTATTGAATTTTTCGTATCCCTTTTTTCTACATTCCTCACAAACAGCATAAACTAATCTGTAATCACCAACCTTAACCCTTCTTTTACCTTTTAATTCGTAAGTTAACTCTATTGAATTTCTAAAAGGATCTATTTTCATTTCTTCAATTTGGTTTATAATTCTATTTCTTAAAGCAATGTCACGTTTCGTAAGCTTTTCCAAATGTTTTTTAAAAACTTCTGAGAAGAAAGGGATGTACAATTAGAACACTTCGTTAAATGTTAATAATCTCTTTCGTTTTGCGCTTTCACAAGCGTCCATAAGGGAGTGATAACACTTTTTATCTAGGTAAATATCCAATGTTGCTAATTCTTGGGGAGTGAGATAAAATGATACCCTCGCTTTTTTTGGATCTATCCTATATAGCAAAATTGTACCTGGTTTCAACTCTCCAATAGTACGTGGTTTGCCCTTCATATAGGGATGAGGGAGACCATAAACGAATTTTAGGAGTTCATCTAGAGTCAAACTGGCAAATTTACGGTTAATTTCAGCAATTTTTTCTATAAAAATTCTGTTCCGATCAAATGCGTCGTGAAAAGTCGCTAAAATTTTTTGACCTAACTCTGTAGGTTTAAATATTCTCGTTTTTTCATCAACTGGAACTATTTTTACGAAATTAGAATCTTCCAGCCATTTTATGTCTTTTTCTAAATCCTTGCTATATGGTCCAAATGTTAACTTAATGAAGTTATAATTAAATCCCTTCTCCCTCTTGTCTAGCATTTCCCATTCTGCTAAAAAGGTTAGTTTCTGCACTTTGGTTTCCCCAAAGAATTTATAATTCATTGCATCATAAATTAACCACAGCAATAATAAGCGATCATAAATTTCTTCCAAGAGCGTTCTGGCCATGCAATAACCTCATATAATAATGTAAATATCAAAAGAAAAATGTTATGGAAATATCCTCTATCTTTAGAAATCTTTTTAGTTGCGTAATCGAGAAAAATTTTAAATATGAATATGTCTAACTATATGTTGGTATGTAAATATGTCTAAAGAAGAAAGAATTTATCGTTTACTCCAAGAACATCCAGAATATAGGGAGATACTTGAAAGAGCTCTTGCTATAGAAGATAATCCTCCAAATGAGTTTGTCAAAAACTATGGATGGGAATGGAGTGATGTAAAGGCGCATCCCGCAAAGTTGATCAAACTAGTAACTGAGGGTGTACTTGACATCAAGTATAAAAGTCGACGTTACACTCATTATAAATTAACAGACAAAGAAGCAGTTCGAAAAGCATTGAAAAGTTATTCTATCAAATAATTCTTAACAATTATGTAATAATTAACCAATCAATATTGTCGGGGGTTCCTAACTACGAGTGCGAAGTGTGAAGTAACTTTTAAGCCTACTCAAAATAGAAAATGAAAATTTGCATAAAACCTATGTAACAGAAGGTGGTTCATCTCAATTGGATCACATAGGGCGTTCATACCTTTACTTCTAATTCGAATTTAAGAAAATTGTTGGGATATTGTCCATGATTCAAAACATCATGGACGTTGTCCCAGCAAAATTTCCATTGAATGTTTAGGGTGTTCTCTGAAAGAGTTTAGAGAGCTATCTTTTTTTAAATTCTACTTCCTATGGTGAATTCTTTTGCGCACTTATTTTACTCCGGCTAGCTCTTTTCTTTTAGCCCAAACTCTTTTACTTACTTCACTTCTCGAAAGTAATTCCACTTTAGCGAATACCTTAAATGTTTTGTTTTTACAACAGATCCCTTCGTGCTTAAAACAAAACGATGAGAGCTCATATTCTTTTACGTTTTTATTAATAACCTTTAGAGGCTCAAGAAAGGGGAAATTATATTCGATCTCTAAAGTATTCCCTTTAACAACTATTTTCTCTATCAACCTTTGAATTATTTCGTATTTGATCTGGCGGGAAGCATTTTCTAGGCTATCTTTCAACCTTTGGTAAAGCTCCTTTAATGAGGCTACTCTTTTCTCCCTTTCTTCTTCATCGAGCAACGTTTGGTTCAGAAGCTCTCTCTTCTCAAGCAATTTGGATTCTTCCCTTTTGCACTCTTCCCATTGCTTCCTGTAAATTTCCAGGTCTATTATTCCCTCTGAATAAAGCTCAGCCAGCCTCCTCTCTTTATTCTTCCAAAAAGCAATTCTTTTCTCTATCTCGTTGATTTTCTCTCGAATGTCAGGACCTTTCCTCTGCTCTACGTACTCTTTTAGATGGGTAAAGACCTTTTCTGGATTTGAGAGAATTGATTTTAAGTTTTCCCAAACGACTGAAAGCCGAGATTCAGCGATGGCATGGGATTTGCATTTTACGGGAGACTGATTTCTAAATTTGTTCGGACAAATATAATAAATTGTCCCCTTATGTCTTGGATTATCGGGTCTCCTGAAAACAGAGCTATATCTTCTCCCATCAAAACCGCAAATGAGTTTGTGTTGAAAGAGGTAAATATTCTTAGTCCTCCTCTTCGAAAGCATCCTATTCTTACTCAATTTTTCTTGGGCTTTCTCGAACAACTCCCTCGAAATTATCGCCGGGACTTTCACCAAAACCCAATCTTTCCTAGGCCTCAAATTCTCCTCTTTGTTAAGAGACCTGTTTGGTTTCTTGTACTTCCTCCAATAATAAACGCCGGTATAGATTTCCCTCTTCAACATCCTCCAGACCGTGAGGGGCTGCCACCAACCCTTTCCATTTTTCTTTTTTCTCCCAACTCTATCAAATTTCGTGGGGATTTTCATTTCGTTTAGCCTCTTTTGAATTTGATAAACCGTTAAGCCATCGTAAACAAGCCACTCAAAGACTTTCCTGACCACTTTAGCCTCATCCTCGTTTATTTTCAACCTTTGAGTCTTTGGATCAAAATCATAGCCAAAAGGTGGCAATCCACTTCCAACCCATTTTCCCTCCTTAACCGCTTTTAAAGCCCCTTCGTTCCTCGCTTCCAAATTTACTTCCCTTTGCCACTCAGCCATCGTTCCTAGCAAATGAAGGCTAGCTCTTCCAGTTGGAGTTGAAGTATCAAATGGTTCTGCAACAGAAATTAATCCAATTCCCAATTCCCTTAACTCATAAGCCGTATTCACTAAGAGCCTAAGATTCCTGAAAAGTCGATCCAACCTATAAACCACAATAACATCGAATTCTCTTTTCCTCGCATCTTCCAAAAGCTTTTGAAGAGCTGGCCTCTTATCGGTTGCACCTGAATAACCGAGGTCAACATAGATGTGCTTTTCGTCTATTTCATAGCCATTGTTTTTGATGAAATCTAAAGCCTTCTCCTTTTGAGTTTGAGGACTATAACCTTCATTCGCCTGTTCTTCAGAGCTGAGTCTTATATAAATGGCAGCTCTTTTTCTTTTTGTTAATTCATTCTCCATCTTTATTCGGTAACTATATTATCATACTCTTTTGGAGTAACGGAATCAACCTCCAGGTTCATGTCTTGGATTTTTCCAGCTCTCATTTGACTTGAAGCTAACAAAATATCAAAGCATTCAAAAAGAAGCCTTCTTTTCTCATTTTCGGAAAGAGAAGAGGTTTTTATCTTTAACTTGAATTTCTCTCTTTTGATGTCATTTTTCATAGAATTTCCACTTTGGAAAGCCGTTTACTTCCTAGACGTATTAGATTGCCTCTTGGCCACTTTCCTGGGAATTTTTCCGCATAGCTTTCAGCAGAGCAAGTGTAATTAGACCAGAATAAATTTTCATTTCTTGTTAAAAACTTTCTTTAGCAATTTCATAATAATCGTAAAATTATGATTTCTTATTTCCAGTTTATATCGGGCAAATACGATTGTCAAGAGGAAAAATAAAAGAGCTATTTAGTTTTAATTTTAGCTCTTATAACTCACTCATTTTTAATAACGTTTTATTCAAGCATTTTTTTCCATCTTTCATATAAGTTTCTAATTCTAACATCCACTCTGTCTGCAAGTTTCCAAACCAGTTCCCGTTTAGAGTGGTTCTTATTGGAAGACCATTTCTGAAGAGCCATCCCTATTCCTTGAAGAATATATCCGGTATTTCCATACTCATTAATAATTTCCTGAATACCCTGTGTGAATTCTTTCTCCCCTAATTTACCTTCGAATAATGACTGGCATAAGACTTTGACTTTTTTAGATATAGGTCCTCTTTTCCTCCTCCCTATTTTCATTCAACCTCCTTTTCATATGTTTCTAAAATCCTGAGTAGGTAAAAATAATAAGTTGGCTCGCTAACAGGGAGTCTGCCCCGTTTACTTTTTCTTAAAACCCCAGAATCTGACGGTATGATTAGCCCTTTCACCACCAATGGTTCAATTGAATATTTTTGAAGATCTAATTCTACCTCTTTGTTTATCACCAATTCTCTTAAATCCTTTGAGAAGGACTTTATTACGGTTTCTGGTTCTTCCATGAAATTTATTTTAACTGAATCTCTTCCTTGCTTTAGAAGAGTAAACAAGTACTTTCTATCACTAAAAGGCAAGTAATATTCAGGCTTTCGGTTAAAGACTAGCAATGAATATTTTCCACCTTCCCTCACATAAAATTTTAATCTTAAGAGGTCTTCCAAAACTTTCCCAAGGTTTGTAGTCTTTGGTTCGCTGCTTTCCTTTCTTTCGGCTCCTCCGAAAAATTTTATCTCTATCCAATTTTCCTCACACACACCACTATTTGCCCATCGATGAAGAATCTCGGCAGGCAGTTTTGATTTTGGAATTTTTAAATATACATCTACTTTTTGATCTCGTTGAGGATAAGGTCTATTCATTTGGATATATGGCAACAGAAAAGGAAAACCTCTACTTTGGAGTTCTTGGAAAATTGCTACTGCAAAAATAAATGAAACTTGAGATTCATAAAGCTCTCCGGGCGATTCTATTGATTGAAAATAATATTGAAAATAATCAGATAATTTAAAAAAAGCACTTTCAATTAACATAAATCTTTCCTCCTTTAAATTATTTATTCACTTCCCTTAAATAATTTCTGAGTTCTAATCTTTTCGTCATAAAATGCGGTGATACTTGGAATTCTTCGGCTAGTGCTGGAATTGGGTCAAGAGAGTCTTTAACCCAATCTTGGTTTAAAAGCTCATTCAATTTTTCTTCTGGTATTAATAAATACGCTGCAAACACTTCAGCCTCTTTTTCTTGTCTTCTCTGCTTCCAGTAATTGAACCTATTGTCCCTCTCATCTAGGAAGTAGTTCACCTTTGCATTTCTGTGAAATAGGTGGTGGGCCAATCCATGGGCGATTAAATGCCTCTTTTTATATGGGTGTAAGTTTGGGTCTATTACGATGACTCCTTCATCCTTTATGTAAACCTCCTTGATTATCTTCCCAAGAGGAATTTCAACAACCTCAGCTCCAAGCTTTGAAGCTAAAAGCTCAAGGTCATCAACCCCATACTTTTCCCTAATTTCATTTGCTTTTTCAATGATATGCTTCATGGCTTCTTTTTCTTCATCCTTCTCTCTTTAACCTTCAGGTAGGCATTGATTATAGCCCGCTTATCTTTCTCGGGCAAGCTTGGAATATCCTTAAAAAGGCTAATCAATTCAGGCTCCTTTATCCCCAAAGCTTCAAGCCTAGACTCCAAAAGCATGTCCTCAAGCACTTTAAAGGGAACATCCAATGCCCTAGCAATCTTCTTCAATTTTTCCCTTGAGGGAATGAAATGCCCACGTTCAACATCAGAAATATAGCTATTTGTTTTATAGCCAAGCCTTTCAGCCAACTCCTGCTGAGTCAAACCCCTTTCAATTCTTAACCGCCTCAATTTTTGACCAAAATTCATATCGCCTATAAATGATATTAACATTAGCAAAAACCGATGTCAAGAGCTAATAGAAGAAAATTCCGCAAATCTTAAATTTTCAATGACAGCATAACTAAAAAGCACTGAAGGGAGGAGAAAGGGATTGAAGAAAATATTAACTTTAGCAATAATTTCCTTACTGCTCGCTTCAACATTCTCAGTATTTAACTCACAAGTAATTGCTGAAGACGCCTCTACCCTAACCCAGTCGTTCAATGAACCCATACTGCTTCGAGAACTTACGATTCCAGATAGGGCTAGGGTAGTTGATTATGACGATGGTATATATGCTGTAGGTACAAGTAACGGGGATCTCTATGTGATCAATGAGTCTGGAGAATACACGGTAACCCACTTAGGAGATTTTATGATAAGCGATGTCCGTATAAAAAGTCCTTTTATTGCTGTCGCTGCGAATCATATTTATGACAAAGGCGAATACTGGTATGATACTTATCATTATCGCTATGCATCTTTTGATTATGGCTATGTGATTAAATTCACACTTTCTGGTTTAACTCCTAATGAACAATGGAGAACTCGAATTGAAAGTTGGGGCTACTGGTCTGAGGGAACTTGGGATGGGATGAGTGATACTTACCAGAACTTTGCTTTGCCCTCTGTTGATCTCAGTTCCGATGGCAATTATGTAGCCTATCTTTCTCATTACGATGTGGGAATTTTGAAAGGGAGCGATGGTACACCTATAGCGAGTTACTCAATATCTGGAGCCTACATAGTGAGCTGGTTAGATGCTACCGATGATATGGAATATATCGCCATAACTGCTGAGGTGGGTCCATATTACGGGGGGGAAAATACGGGCGTGGAACTGTATAGGTTTGATGGTACGAGCTTAAACCGTGTCTGGGGAACGATTTTAATCTACAGATACGAAACAACAGAAGTTAAGATTTCGGAGGATAAAAGGTACGTGGCAGTTGCAACATCAAGCGGAACCGAAATGAACCTTTTAGATTTAGCGACTGGCAGTATATTATGGAGATATGATGCTACTCAAGAACAATTTGCTGTGGATGGAGATCGGAACCTCAATTACATTATCGGAGCAACACAATACGATCCTTATGTATCACCTTCACCACCTTACAGGTGGTTTATTATTCATAATCTAGGAACTACCTTCGAGGTAATTGCTGAAGGAAATATGAATGGCCCTATTAACGATCTTGACTCGAACGATGACGCCTCATTACTTGCCTTTGGAAGCGATGCAGGGGAAGTTATTTTGCTCAAAAGAACAGACAATTCAATTGAAATGGTTTACAATTTCAACATAGAAAAACTGATAGATTCAATTGAGATTGGTACCTATACGTTCCTCGTAGGTGGAGAGAGCTTCGTTCACCTATACAGCATTGGCTGGTTGTTTAGAGCACCTTTCGCTTTCCAGCGAATTTGGATTTCTTGCACGCCACTCGCTCCTAATCCCTATGCAGCGGCTGCGAAAGGTTTGAGCGGCGTCGTGAAAACCGAGGTTGACGTTAGTACAGGTAGTTTAGGTTATACGTCCTTCACTTGGGGTGGCTATGAGGGTTTCTTCAACGCTTTCGTATCAGAAGAGCGAAATCGGCCTAACCAAATCTGCAAAGTTGAAACAGGGTTAGGAATAGTGTTTACTCCGCCTTTTACAGGAAATGTCAAAATCGAAGCTTCCTTCTCACTCGATGGCAAAGGTGTTGGTCAGGCAGGTGCTGGCGCATTAGACTTGATAGCTAAGTTCTTGCCATGGAACATCCCTTTCCTTGGGCCAAGTAAGACCTTTTTTCCGACAGTTGCCGCAGCAAAGAACAGAGCTTTCCTTCAAGTAAATGAGTTAAGAACCTACAGCGATCTTCAAGGTGTTGGGGTGGCTAGTGCTATTTTCTTCCCCAGTCATATGGAGGTAAACTATGCTGGAACGAAAGTGACTATTACCGCTACCATCTTTGTTAGGGAAGGAGAATCGATAACTATATTAGCAGGGTTAACTTCAGAACTTAAGAGTTGGGGGAACGCGGCTATAGTTATGAATCTGGAGAATAGTCGGCTTGACTACATCCTTGTGACGAGAGTAAGCGCCTCCCCTTAACACATGAAGTTGTGGCCTATTGGTTGCCTTCGCGCTCTTTGGGCTTGGCTCTGCGTGTAACAAGATAAAAAAGTATAGGTGCTAGGATACCGATAAAAAGAACAAGAACTTCCCACATTCCAATAGTCATAGGTTTCAAACCAAGCTTTTGTCCTCGCCTACGGATGTAGGATATAGATAAAATCAAAGCCGAGAAAATAATGAAAACAGCAAGGAAAATTAGGACCGGGAGAATGATGGCGGTTTGATGAAGGATTATTTTGACCTTCGTGTCAATCTCCGTCATGTGTTTTTTGATATTAGAGGCGAGTACTACGTAATCCCAAGGGTTTGAAGACCTTTTCGACGAGCAACTACTCATACTTCAAATATAGCAGTAAATAGAATTTTGACAAGAGGTTTACTGAAGATAAGTCAAGACAGAAGAGCCTTCTAGGGTTATCAGAAATAGCTAATTATCCACAGTTTAGGGTCTTGACAATCGTGTTTGGGCGATTAAAATGGAAATAAGAGTATCGTAGTTTTATGATGGTAGTATGGTAAAGGTCGATTTTAGAAATAGAATAAGGGAGGTTAGGAGACAAAGGGGTTTGAGGCAGGTTGATTTGGCTAGGATGGTTGGCGTTTTCCAGTCTGAGATTTCTGAGATTGAGTGTGGAAAGAGAGTGCCGAGCGTTTATTTGGCAAAGAGGATTGCAAAGGCTCTAGGAGTTAGTTTAGATGATTTATTTTTGTTTGAATTATCGCATTTTAACGATTATGGCTTACACAAAAATTGAAAACAGAATATTGGATAAAATTTTTAACCTCAAATTTTACTAAGAGACAGTTGAAGATTTTGCTCTTCATAATCCGTTTTTCTTATGGCTTGAACAAGCCCTATGCAGTTTTGAAAAAGAAGGATTTCTATTTTGCCGGTATTCTCCCCTACCATGTCGAGGATGAATTGAAGAAGCTAGTCCTTAGAGGTGTTGTTAAGTGGAATCCTAAGCTTGGAATCTTCTGGATTAACCGAAACCTAAAAGAATGGGTTGATAAAAGGCAAAAGGTTGACTTATTCAAAGGTTAATGCATGGAATTAGAGAATCGAAAAATTGAAGTCAGGGATATTGAGGATGGGGATTGGTATTGGATTCCGAGGATTGTTTTTGAAGAGTACACACCAAAAATAGGCGTGATAGGTTTAGCTTTGTACAATGCTTATTCTTCATATGCAAGAGATAAAGGTATGGCATTTCCCTCCCAAAAGACTTTGGCTGAAAGGCTTGGATTGAGCGTTAAAACAATCATAAAGTATAACCGAATCCTTGAGGCTAATGGGTTAATTAAAATCGAAAGGAGAAAGGGTAAGGGAAAAACTAACCTAGTTACACTTTTGAAGGTTGAAAACGTGAACAAGGTTCAGATCCATCCTGTAACAGGTTCAGTTAAGGTGCTGAAAGAGGTTCAGACTAAAGAGAATAATATGAAAGAAAACACTATAAAAGTGGATGCTAAAGCATCTCCTTTAGATGTTGTTGAGTATTTTAAGAAGAGGGTTAGGGAGCTTAAGGGATTTTATCCTGAAATTGATTACGGTAAGGATTGTAGGCTTGCTAAGGAGAGGCTTAAAAAGTATTCTTTTGAGGAGATTGTGGATTTAATTGAGTGGTATTTGAACTCAGAGAATTTTGAAAAGTTTGGAGCTTCATTATCTATTTGCCTGTCAAATTTCATCATAAATTTGTGGAAGGCTAGTAAAGTTGGGCAAAGAAGCATAAGTAACCTTTATCCATTATGGCAAGGAGGAAGCTGAAATCTCCATACAGGAAGGGTTATTTGCGTGAGCTTGAGGTTATGAGGATTCTTCGAAATTCCGGAAAATTCCAAGTAGTCTTTCGATCGGCAGCTTCGCATTCGCCATTCGACATAGTGGCAATTTCAAATTCAAAGGTTCTTCTTTTACAAGTTAAGACTGGAAAGTTCAGCTTTAAAAAGGAAGTAAACAAGTTAAAAGCTATCCAAACCCCAAAATCCGTTGAGAAACAGCTTTGGATACTAAACAAGGAATGGAAAATTGTTAACTGTTAAAAACATGAGGCTGGAAAATGGAGAAAAGCTTCATTTCCAACTCAAGAAAAAGGAAAGAAGAAATTAACAAGGCTATTTTGGAGTTTAAGGCAAATAGAAAAGTTATGGAAAAGAAAGAAGGTAAATAGAACCTTAAAAATTTAAATGGAAAAGATATCCGCTCGCTAACGCTCGCTTTTCTCTAGCTCCCGCATCGCACTCCTCTCATGGGTTTCACGTGCATGGTGGCTTGGTCATCGCCTAAGGCTGAATAGAATTATCTTCTATAAAACTCTTCTTTCGCTCGCTCGCCTTCGGCTCGCTCGCTTGTCCAATTTTAGACGACTTTAAAAGGTTACATAATCTTGCCTCAGCATCTTCTTTCCTCCAGTTAGCGTAAACAAAAAGAAACGCTCCTAATCCTATTAGTAATAATGTGGCTATTAATGCAATGAGTGTGGTAACAATTGTAAAGAATAGTCCTCCTATAGAAATGAATACGAGTCCAATATCTTCCCAATGTCTATAATCTGCTATTTTCTCTTGAAGACATTCCACATGTTCATTACAACCTGCCATATTACCCCTTTTTAGTCTCCATTTTTAGCCTATTATTTTTTACTCTGCGAACTCAGACTCTAAAAGCATTTTGGGGTTTGGGTTGGCGGAGCAAAAACTTCGCCAAGGAGGTTGAGAGCATGGATTTGGTTGGTTTGGTTGAAGAGTTGAAAAGGCAGAAAATGAACAGTCTCGACATAATCGCCGACGACAATGAGATCTACGTTATAGCTCACGAAGAGTTAGGGCTTATGCTAGGCGTCATTGACCATGGTAGATGGCCTCTAACAGAATGGGCTCACTCGCAACTTGCTGAAAAGACTGGAATTCCAAAAAAGTACTATGATAGGATGCTTGAAGCCGAAGAATTCGAGCTTTTAGCAGACAACATCAATACGTGGCTTAGAGGCGGAAGAAAGCTAATAAGAATTCTCGATGGCAAGGTTAGAGCAATTCTATCCGATAGATACCGAATAATAGACAACTACGATTTGGTCTTCCTAGCCTTAGACGAGTTTCAAAAGAAAGAAACCATAGAAATCCACAGAATCGACCTAACAGAGACAATGCTCTACATTAAAGCCATAGACAGAACCTTAACAGAAACAATAAAGGAAGAAGACATAGTTTATGGCGGATTGGTCATTAGAAACTCCGAAGTTGGAGCATCAGCCCTAAGGATTGAGCCATTCATTCTGAGGAAAGTCTGCGTCAACGGCCTAATTCTGCCGAGAATCTTAAAGAAAATACACCTTGGAAGGCAAATAACCGAAATTGAGGATATTGACTGGTCAGACGAAACAAAAGAGCTTGAAGACAAGGTTTTCTGGTCAAAAGTCAGAGACGTAATTAGAGCAACATTTGACAAGCAAACATTCCAGTCATGGGTTGAAAAGTTAAAGGAAAGCACAAAAATTGAGATCAAAAAGCCTATGGAAGCAGTAAACAACATAGTAGGACATCTAGGCCTAAGCGAAGAACAGAAACAGAAACTCCTAATGCACTTTTCAGAAACAACAAAATACGGACTGATAAATGCTGTGACAAACCTTGCAAGCCAAACAAAGAATATAGACGAACAAGTAAGGCTTGAAGAGTTCGCCGGAGAAATTCTGCAGGCTCCATTAAAAGATTTCGAGGATCTTTACGGAGGTGTTGAAAGTGGAGAAGGTTAACTTTTATTGTGAATTGTTTAAGGCTGTTTACGAGAAGGTTTCGAAGGTTTGTCCAGAAGGTGCAAAAGAAGTTGCTTTAAAGATAATTGAGGAAATAGCCAAAGACATTAGAAGCGAGCAAGTTCGTCAATTAAAGGCTGAAACGAAAGTTGAGGAAGGCTCGGTTACGAGTGATGAGTTAGCGACTAAGAAGCAGAGAGAGGCGTTGCACAAGTTTGGAGTAAAGGATATTCCAGATAATCTTACTAAGCAAGAGGCTTCAGAGATTCTCGATAGGCTTGTTGGATTTTCAAAAGATGGAAACAGTCAATCCATAGCAAAATTTGTTGAGGAGTTGAATGTGAAATGGAAGAAGTCTCAGTAAAGCGAATAGACCAGCTATTCTTTGAGATGAAGAAGAAATATATCGAGGAGAGGGAAAGGCTTAGAGAAAAATTTGCGAAAGAAGGAAAGAAGCTAATCTTTATCCATGAACTTTGCGAGTGCTCAGAAAAGCGGAAGATGCGTTTAAGGTTTCCAGAGATTGAGAAAGCCATAACCTTCAATCCGAGATTTGCTTTAGGTCAGCTTGTTGAGGATGCCTTGAAACATAGATTTCAAAATGAAGGCACAAATGTTTACATGAAAGAATTACGAATGAATGACGGAAACTATGTCATCAGTGGCATGATAGACATAATTGATCCAGAAACGAAAACTCCGATAGAAATAAAATATCAGACATCGCTTCAGAAAAGCCCACATGAACACCACATTCTTCAAATGAGAGCTTACCTCTGGCTTCTAAACACAAAGCAAGGAGAGATAATCTACATAAGCCCTGAAGGTTTAAAGACATACTCTGTGAGTGAACCCTTAACGAATGAAGAGGTCATAGCCCTAATTAAAGAAGAGAAAGCTCCAAGATGGTATGAGTGGGAGTGCCAGTACTGTCCATACCAGCAATTCTGCAACAAAAGCATCGCCAAGCATAAATAATTAAAGCCTCCCAAATAGTTCTTTAAAATAAAAAGGCCAAAGAGGTAAGAACATGCCTCTTTGGCTCCTTTTCTCCATGTTAGCTTTCTCTAGAGAATTGCATGATTAAAGCGCCTAACTGCAGTTTTCCCATCGACTCAAGCTTTTTAACAATTGGATCTTGTTCATAAGTTCGTATAATGATTGTTGCTTTTGTAGTTGTGTAAATTGCCTGTAATAACCTTATAAAATCTTGAATGTTTGGCTCCATATAGAATGGGTTAACTTCAACTATTCTCTGCTTTCTTGGTAAAGGAATTTTATCTAGAATGTAGTCATTGAAGTGGAATTCGTAGCCGTTTGATGGGCAAATGTATGAGTTTTCAATAACTCCTATTACCCTTCCATAGTTGAGTATTTTATTCATTTCCATGAGTCTGTCAAAAACTTTTGAATCAATCTTTACTGGATAATAGCCAAGCTGAACAACACCTTGCCTTTCCTTGAAACCCAAAGCCCCACTAAGGTTGTTAAAGGAGATTTTAGGAGAAACCTCACAAGATATTGTTTCCCATCCCTTAATGAGTTCTTCGTGCGGAAGGAAATCGACCCTTCTATAGGTTAGTCTAAAACCCGCTTTCTCATATAGGCTCCTCGCAATAATATTTTCTGGCTCAACAAATATATGGATATATTCGCTTCCTAAGAAATCCATGGCTTTCAACAAGAGTTTTTTACCTATTCCTAACCTTCTATGTTGTTTATCTACTAAAAGACCACCAATCCATCCATTATTGAACATGTATTTTAAAGCCTGAATACAGCCTACTATCTCGCCACTAATCTTAGCCAAAAATGCCTTCCAATTATTTAAAGAACTGAAAACCTTAAACAATTGAATATCAGCCACATAAGAGAAACGTTCACTCCCATGCCTATAAAAGAGATCAGCAACGGAATCTAGATCATTAATGGAAAACGGAGTTATTTCAACACTCATATCCTTCATCGAATTCAACCTCATATTAATTTTTAAAGGACGATATTTTAATGATAAACAAAACAGAATTTAAAGTAAACATTAATTTAAATCTGTTTAATCGAAGTTCTAAACATAGCTTCGTATGGCAGGTAACATTGAAACATTTGAAGAGGAGTTGAACTCCATCATTGCGATTTGCGATGAGAAGATTAGGCGTTATCGAGCCTTGCTTGAGGAGTATCAGATGATTAAAGGCTCTGCTTTATCATTGCTTAACATGAACAATAACACAAAGAGAAAGGTTGTTTCATTAATTGATGCTCTAAAACAGTTAAAGTATAGGCTTTACGCCTTAATTGAAAGCGAAAATGCAGAACATGAAGATTAAAAACATTTACTGTCCAATTTGCCACCGCCAAACATACTTCACAGGAAAAGTAGTTTATGAAAGCAAAAGGACACAAGTCATAGAATGGCGATGTTCAGATTGCGGAGCAATCTTAAAATCAAAGCATGATAAACTCGGAGAAGAATACAACCAAAGGAGAAAAAAGGGTAATTTAAGCGCAAAACCTTCTATCTGGATTAGGAAAGGAAATTACCGAGACTTGCTCTACTTTGAAGTTGGTAAGAGACTCTATGCTTTTCGATCAATAGATGTTGAAAGGCTAGAAAGGGATGAAATCTTAGCAATACCAGTATATCAAATTGTGAGATAAACAGGATAAACTCCCTTGTGGATCATTTTAGTGAAAAAGGATCTATCACCTGAATCTGTTTGTCCGAGTCTTTTACAATATGATTCTATGTTTCACATCGTACTTGCTGCAAATTGTGGTAGACATTTCTTGAAGTTTCTCTTGATATTCCCTTGTTGGCTGAAAGGAAATCTTGAACAAGCTTTTATATTTTGCTACAAGTTCGGGGAAATATCTTTCTAAGAATTTGTAGTAAAGCGTCTTGCAATCTGCTGGCCCATTTCCAAATAGAGTTAAGGCGCCTACAAGGACATAATCCGCCCCGTAATCTTTATCGGTTTTTATCATCTTGTCAAGTTGCTCATCTGTATCCGAGATAAATGGCAGAACGGGAATATAGCAAACTCCAGTGAGAAATCCCTCTTCTTTACATTTTTCCATAGTTTCTAACCTTTCTTTTGATGGTGGCGCTCCGGGTTCAAGAATTTTAGCTAATTTTTCATCCAAAGTTGAAATCGAAAAAGAGATGATTGCTCCATGTTTCAGTTTTGATCTTAAATCCACAGGCAGGGTCGCGTTTTCATCGATCTCTTTCAATAAATCTAAATCTCTCAACACGAGCTTTGACTTTGTTAAAACATGAACTGGAAACTTATATCTCAAAATTACCTCAAGCAATTTTCTCGTCAGTCCTAGTTTTTCTTCAATTTGCATATACGGCTCAGTTGAAGTAGATAGAGCAATGATTCCAAATTCACCTTTCCTTGCCCTTCTTTGAAGTTGCTTTTCCAGAAGCTCTGGTGAATTTACTTTTGCCGATAAAGTCTTCGTCATATTCTCTCCATACTTACTCCCCCTTATGTAACAGTAGATACAGTTAAAAGAACAGCCCTCGTACGGGTTTATTGAATAATCATCCAGAAACCAGTCATCCCTCCTTTTATGTTTATTCAAAATTGATTTTACTTTTATTTCGTTTACCATACTTGTTCACATAGCAAAGATTTTATCCCTTCCTTGTTTTTCTTTTGGTAATTTCTTCATCCCATCCTTTATAACAACTCGCACATTCTTATTCCCTTGACAAACATTTTTAATTGTGATATTAATAAATAGGTTCTTTGACAATTTAATCTGGATGAGAAGAGCCAGCAGGCGGTAAAGGAGAAAAATTTCCCCAAAATGAGGAAATACCGCCCTGCCAGAAAGATTTGAAGAAAAGGAGTGAAAAGGAAAATGGAAAAAAGATTGTGGAGCATTTTACTCTGCTTGGCATTGCTTATAGGATTAACCCCGCCTCTTCTTTCATCTTCACCAACATCTTCTGAGCTATATTCTGGGTTACGTACTCCTGAAGCTACAAACATAATGAGCATATCCGCATACCAGCAATACACAAACCCGTTTCCACTTTTTGACAACTTAACAGAATCAGAAATGATCGGCCATGGTCCAGATGGTGATGAACCAGCACAACCAAACAAAGGATACTGGAGTCTAACAGTTCCTTGCTGGGGAACTTGGTGGGATAGATGGACTTCACTTTTTGGAACTGTTGTTGGCAAGAGTACAACGAAATGTTTAGGAGATTATAGTGTAGGTTCAGAAGTTCCTTATGGCTCGAATCCTGGCAGGCTTTGGGTCCCCAATTGTATATTCTTTGACTTCGATTTTGTTGTTGATGTCACCCAATGGCACTACTTGAAATTTTATCTCTGGCTGGGTCCTGGGGCGACTGGCTACGGCGAGTTTGGTCTGAAAGATGTGAATGGAAAATGGGCAACAATACAGTATGGTCCTCTATCTCTCCAGCAATGGCAACCAATGAGTGCTGATATTTGGAATCAAAGCAAATGGCAGATAGATAGCGGGTTTAACTGGTCAGCTATAGTGACATTTGGAGTCTATGCTTCTAATTGGTATGGACCAAGCGAAGCACTTATAGATTCGCCTCTATTCTACACAGGTCCGAACGATTTACCTCATGGAAAAATTAGTTTTTCAGAAACAGAGACAAACTTTTCGAGGCTTTTCACAGAACTCTATTATGTCGCCTCAGCGATAGAAAGTGGAAAAGAATACGATGTTTACGTTGTTCATGCTTCTTACCGAAATAAAGCCACGTCTCCAGTATACATTTTACCTTTTGTTAAAATCCTCATGGCCATGGAAGACGTTGCAAGCGAGTATGGAAACACAGAAAAACCACAAGCAGGATACTACGATTACCAGACTGTAATGACTTTTGGAATTTCAATCCCCCCGTTCTCTGTTAGTTTTCCAATAACACTTCCTCAGTTGCAAGTTGATTTCCAAACATCTTACAGTTCAGGAGTTTATAAAATTGAATGGGTAGTAAAGGATCCCTGGTTCGTAAGCGGTAGGGATGTAGTAAAACGTAATAACTACGCTGACTTTGTCATTGCTGTCAAAGTCCCAAAAGGATTCAAACCGTATGTAACAGTAATGGCAGAAGCCCAATGGTATATCTACAACCCAGCTAGAGAGATGTATCATAAATTCACAATTGAACAATTAGGTTGGCTAATAGTGGACCCCCCTGAAGCCAGTCCTATAAATCCAGAAATACCGAATCCAGAACTCTTGCCAACAGATGAAATAGCAACCGCAGTCATAAAAGAAATTTCCATAACGGATTTTTCTAGGACTCAACCTGTTTACTTTAAAAGAGGAGATACTATAGAAGTTTGGCTAGAGGTTTTCTGGATCATTCAAGATAAACCACTTTCTATATCTGTAGAAATCACAGACTCTTCAGGAAAGCTAATAGGAATGGTTGGACTTTTGGCATCAAGATACGTTAACGGAACAAGCAGATGTGGATTCGGATTGCAAATACCACCTTTTGCGAGCACAGGTACTGCAGAAGTCAGAGTTGGGCTTTGGACAAACTGGAAGTGGGAAGTCGATGCCGATCAGTATGGAGTAGATACAACCCAAACATTTGACATCAGGTGAGAGTATGAAGTGGAAAATATTTTCTCTATGCCTATTGCTTCTGCTATCCTCAACAATTGGCTTGCTTTTCTTCACAACAAGACCCATTGAAAAAGAAAAATTACTCTTATGGGCAAATAAGATCGGAATACCTCCGAAGAACTATGTCAATATTTCTGAACTACCTTGGGGACCACAAATTTGGGCGTTAGCAAATGCTAGTATGCTAACTAATACTCCAATAGAAATTACAGAAGACTCACCGCTTAGGGAATGGGCTGAAAGTATGCTTGTAAATGATGATAGAGCAGAAATAGACGTGAAAGTTGGAGAAGAATATTACGCAATAGGTATCGGATACTTTCCTAGTGTAATTTTTCCATATCCAAGAATAATAGCTATCGCTTCCCTGAGTTTAACAGTGTGTGCTTGGATAGCTTATGCAGGCCTCCTGTTGAAAGAAGCTTTGAAGCCGAAATCTAAATAGATGGAGGGCTTAAGGCTCTGACCAATTCCCCCCTTTTTCTGCCCTTAGCTTCTTGCTTGGGGCATTTTTTGTTTTCTTGATAAAATTTATAATTTCGGGGTATTATTAAAACAGCCCTTTGATAATCGATGATGAGGCTATTACCGCTGAAATCAAGATAGGACACGCTGAATATTACCCTCCTTTAATCCATCATAAACTGCTTTAACAAAGCATGTTAAGTTTTTTCCATACTGTTAACCTATTTTACATTTTTAGCTGCTTTATCTCAAACCAATTTTTAAATTCGCTTTCCTTTAATTCGCTAATGCTAGCTATTTTCACCTTCAGGTCTCTTTCAAGTCTTTCCTTCCTTAACCTAAACAACGTTCTTAAAGCAACTTGAATTACTTTTTTCTTTGCTGCTTCATCGCTTGCTATAACGTAAAGCGTGTCTGAAAGTGCCAGGTTCTTTCTAATGTTAGTTTCCACTTGTTCTTTTGGTGAGCGGTGCTCGATTTCAATCCTTAATGTTTCACCATCTTTTTCTGCGACTAAATCCGTGTAGCCTCGATGGCTTTCTGTGAGGCTTGTTTTTATTTCTTCTTCGGCTTTTACCTTGTAGCCTTGTGGTTCAAGCCATTCTTTGATGACTTCTAGGGCTATGGCTTTTGATGGTTTTCCTCCGCCTCCAAGCTCGTTTATTGCTCTGTCTGAGGGCATTCCAAACTTCTCTGCAAAAGCTATCTCTCCCCATTTGCTCAGCCAGTAACAGAAGCTTCTTCCGAGCTTTGTGAACTCTATTAAGCCTTTTCCGCCTTCTTTGGGCAGTTTAGCAAATTCATAAAGCTTCTTTTTGAATTCAGAGTATTTTCTTGTTGAGCATCCCCATTCCTTAAGTTTCTTATTTGCCTCCTCATAAATGTCTGCTGAAGTGTAGTTTCCGACGCCAATAGCCCATAAAATAGCCTTTTCCAAAGGCGTCATTGTAGCAATAATCTCTTCCAGCGTTGTCAGCTTTTCCTTTTCCTCTTCAACAGGCTTCTCCTTAACTTTCCCCTCCACTTTTGGCTTCCTTTCTAAAAGGTATTTCTTTCCAAAGGCTATTTCATCCATTATCCTTTCAAAATCCTCTTTTTCGATCCCAAATTCCTCGTATGCTGGTAAAACATCAACTGTTCTTAGCGGTAAAACCCCTCCCTCAATCTTATGCTTTGCGAAAAAGCATCTGTTTGGAAGGCTCTCAAGCTCTTGAATGTATTTTTCCCACTCTTCTGGATAGCTGAACCAATCATAATCAGCATAATCCTCAGCAAACCTAACAGCTTTAACCTCCATTCCAGTTGTTTCAAAGGCTTCCTTTGCCAAAATCTCAGCATCCCTTCTGCAAACCCTAAAGTAGCATTGAATACCACAATTTGTTAAAACAGAATCTTGTAACTGCCTCGGCAATTGCGAAAGGTTCTGGTGAGCCATAATCAAAACTAAACCATACTTTCTGGCTTCACTCAAAGTGTCAATAAACTCTTCAGTCGCAAAATTTTGAAACTCATCAATGTAAAGGTAAAAGGGAACCCTCTTTTCCCTTGGAATATCGCTTCTCGAGAACGCAGCCATCCTAATCTTCGTCATCAAAAGAGAACCCAGCAAATCACCGTTTTCCTTAAGCCTTCCTCTGTCAAGCTTGATCAAAAGAATTTTCTTATCATCCATTATTTCTCGCAAATTGAATGAAGACTTTTGGTATGAGAAAATCTCCCTAATTCTGTCATCCGACAAAAAAGCATTAACTTTGTTTAATGTTGACTCCATCCACTCTTCGCGTGTTCTGGGGGCTAAGGCGTTGAACCTTTGAAAGTACTTTTTGGCTATTGGATGGGTAACCCTTTCTAAAACGTTCTCCCTAAAATCATCGTCTATTAGAAAGCGGGGCAGGTTGTCTAATGTTAATTCAGCCTCTATCAAGGCAATGAGAGTATTCCTCAGCAGGTCCTCCATCCTCGCTCCCCAAGCATCAATCCAAATCTTCTTGAACGCTTCAACGAGCTCAGCAGCAATTTCGGCAGAAGAAATTCCTTCAAGCTTCTCTAATGGGTTAAAAGCAACAGTGTATTTCTCATCAGTTGGATCAATTAAAACAACCTTTTCTTCAAGCACTTCTTTTGGCAAAGCTAAAGCCAAATAGCCCTTAACATCCTCAACCAAATCCCCATGGGGATCAATGACACCAAAGCCATTGCCCTTAGCAATATCCTGCCTTATCAAAAACTCGAGAAACTTTGATTTTCCAGTTCCAGAAGCACCAACAACATAAAAATGAATCTTCCGATCCTCATCTCTTATCTTTGCCAACTGCCATTCTTGCTTATTTTCAGACCAGTACCAACCTAAATTAACGACATTCTCTTCATCAATTCTGATAGGCTCTTCTTTAATTTCCTCCTCTACTTTTGGCTCTTCCTTCTTTTTCCTTTTAAACAACCTCTCAAGTATACCCATTAACTTACGCCTAAGAACCCTCTTGACTTCCGTTCTATTTTCGAAGCGTCTTGTCCTAATTTCTGCATAAGCGAGGCCACAGCCTTTAGCACGCTATGGTGAACCTTTGTCACATACGCTATTAGCTCCTCAAATCGAACCACATCCATAGAAAACGAAAATGCAAAAGGATTCTTCTCAAAAAGGCTCGAGATGAGTTGCTTCAATGGACCCGGCTCGCAGGTCAAATACCATGAGACATTGAGATCCCTTCCATAGTCTCTCGCACCAACATACATGCGAAAGTCCTTCAAACGTTCGTTTGTAACCATCAAATAGTCCTCCACGCTAACTTTAAAGAGACCCTTTCGCTCCCCCGGAACCTTAACCATCTCACAACTGACGCCCGGAACTTTTGATTCTTCAAGATCCTTCCTCACAGCCTCAAAGATTTCATCAGCTTTCCCCTGAGCACCCTCTATCAAAATAGACCAATTATCCAATTGCTGCAGACGTGTTAGATCAACCACTTTTGACAAAGCTTTCCCCTAATGTATATGTTTTCTTCCATTCTCTTTTAATTTTTATTCTCCCATTCTCGCCTCCATTCTCTATTCTCAAAGCCGTATGGCTTTGCATACGAAATTCTTATATGGTCTTTATACGTATATTTACGTGAAAAGGTGTATAAAATGGGAACTAAAGGAAAGTTAACATTATACGTTGACTTAGAATTAGTTAAGGAAGCTAAAGAATTAGGCTTAAATATTTCTAAAGTTTGCGAAAATGCCTTAAAAATGGCAATAGAGCAATTAAAGCCAATTTATTCAAAAAATAAGGCTAAAAATTGTGGTGAGGCGGGCCCGCTGGGATTTGAACCCAGGATCTCCGGCTCCGCAGGCCAGCGTCCTAATCCATGCTAGACTACGGGCCCATGTTATTGATAAATGGGAGATTGCATAAAAGGTTTTTAGG
>Ga0080004_1102602_pt1 | contig 22709 bp, 23 predicted proteins | sample WasSprMetagenome_FD_69207 | JGI IMG/M metagenome (GOLD analysis project Ga0080004, IMG submission 69207) | Sulfidic aquatic microbial communities from Washburn Spring, Yellowstone National Park, USA - WS (SPADES assembly) (version 2) | ecosystem: Environmental > Aquatic > Thermal springs > Hot...
AAGATCGGCACGCCTCTCTCATACGCCGCTCTCAGTATGCTATTCTCATCGCTAATCCTCTTACCCGCCTCGAACAGTAGCTCGCTGACGCTCCACTTCTTCTTCTGCTTAGCTAGCTCCTCTAGAAGCTGCCTAGCGAACTTCTCGACTGCTAGTCCATAGCTCTCAACGGGTATTAAGATGTTGCCAAGCCTGTGTATACTTGCTACTCTGAGGAGGGAGTCGTCGTAGCTCCAGTCCCCTCTATAGTATTTACTCCCAGTAGACCTGGCAACGTCGTGGTCTACAGCTCCACACGTGGTGATCACCGCGTGGAACCAGCCCTCTCTGATCACCTGGGCCAAGACCCCTCTAAGCCCCGTCGCAACGATGTTCCCCGTGAACGAGATTATTCTAGTGGCGTCTCGGTCTTGGAGCATCTCGGCGAGGATCTTAGATGCTAAATACACGTGTCCAGCCATGAATCCATGTGCGTCTCTAAACCTCTCCACTAGATCGCAAACCTTCATATCGTAGCTTACAACGTAGTCATAAACAGGCTCGGTTAAGATAGAGCCTCTAAGCTCATCAACCACAATAGACAACGATATGTCACCACGAGCACCTAGAGGCTCTTGTCACTCGACCCATAATCTCATTCAAACTATATAAACGAATTTAATTAAATGTGCAGTTAATAGTGTGTGAGGGGCTATTAACAGATTAGCCTCTACCGCTTAGGTTTTCAGCGATGAACGCCACTAGTAGAGTCTTGTTAGCGACGCTCAAGTATAGGAGAGCGCTCGTGGGAGAGATCTCTCTAGCTACTCAACTACCAGAAGATGTGGTTGTCAAGACTATAGAGGAGTATAGCGACGTAGTTAGACTTAGCGGGGCAGAGGTAGTGGTTTTAAACCCAGTCGAGTTGGCGCTGAGACTCATAGCTCGCGGGGTCGAGCCAACCAGGGTGAGTGAGTACCTTGATTGGAGAGACTTCGAAGAGCTCTCCTCTAAGATCCTCTACGAGTTCGGCTACGACGTGGTACACCCCCTAGCACTATCCTCACCTGTGAGGTTCGAAATAGATGTTTTCGGCGTCGAGCCTTCAACGGGCTTTTCTATAGCCATAGACTGTAAACACTGGTCTACGAGCTCGCCTTCTAGGCTAGTGAAGGCGGCTGATGAACACTACCAGAGGCTACAAAAGATGCTCAGGTTCTATGGATATGTTAAGACGAGGTATAGAGTAGTAGGTAAGGCGAGGCTCGTAGTCCCCGTGATCACCACTCTACTAACACCAAGCATTAGAGCGCATAACAACGTCTTGTTTCTCGCGATTAAAGAGCTCCCGAGGTTTCTAGCTGAAAAGCATGCAGTTCTAGACTACTACGAGATTAAACCACTAAATATACCCAGTGATCGACTAAAAAGCTGAACCAAGATCTTTAAAAACCCGAGCAATTAACGTGTAGGTCCGACGACACCCCGCCCCAAGGAGTAAGGGTTCTAGTACTTATGACCATATTATGTAAGAGGAGGGGTGAGAAGAAAGAGGAGTGGTTTTTACCTCACCATTACCGTTACCATTTCTAGTTTACACTACACACTTCGCTCTTGGTAGTTTTAAGACTCTAAGCTCTGATATGTACCTAGGGGTGTATCTAGTTGCCTAAAGCTGTGCTTCCAGAGGCTAAGATGTTTAAAGAGCTTGTTGAGACTATAGGCAATATCGCTGATGAAGTAGCACTACTATTTACATCTGAGGGCTTAACTATCAAGGCTCTAGATGTTGATCAATCCTCACTCATAGACATCTACTTTCCCAAAGAGATGTTTCTAGAGTACGATATAGAAGAGTCGATGAGCGTTGGAGTCTCTATTAACAACCTGAAGAAGGTGCTCAAGCACTTAAAGAAAGGTGAAAACTTAGCTATAGAGCCCGAGGGGGAGTATGCGAAGTTCACTATTGGGGCAGGCGGGGTCGTTAGTAGGATGTTTAGATTTAGAAATCTAGAGGTCCCAACCCCAGAGATCCCTGAACTCAACTTGTCATTCACAGCCGCCGCGAAGGTCATGGCTCAGTCGTTAAAGAAGGTTATAGAGGACATAGAGGCTATTGGTGGAAGCACGCAGTTTAGAGCCACGCCTGAGGCCTTAGTGATAAGGTCTGTTGGTGCTGGTAAGCTCGAGGTTAAGTTCGCTCAGGGGTCTCTAGCTCTCATCTCCCTCGAAGTTTCTGAACCAGCCGAGTCTATATACGACACCTCTAAACTAGTCAACGTGCTAGGCATAACTAAGATCTCAGATGTAGTCACGCTATCCTTTGCTAGCAAAATGCCGTTGAAAGCCGAGTTCTCAATAGGCCCTGGTAGAGTTACATATCTGCTTGCACCGTTTGAAGCCTAGTTTTACCGTGAATCGCCAGGGGTACTTCTGCTTATCAAGACTTAAAAAGACTGCCTACTCCATTTGGTATTAATTTGGTATTAATGGCTATGCTTAAATTGGGTGGTGTATCGTGAGCGCTGAAAGCGTGTTTTCAAAGCTTCAACCTCAGTCGCCAGGTCAAGAAGAGATCGTAAAGGCGCTTGCAGATAGGAAAATCGAGATCATCGGGCTGTTCGGCCCCACAGGATGTGGTAAAAGCCTCTTCAGCATAGCCTACGGCATAGATGCAGTGTTGAGTGGTAAATACAAGAGGTTTATCATAACTAGACCTCTCATCGACGTCGTCACTGGAAAAGAGCTCACCGTCGCAGAGCTTGGAGAGCTCTACTACAAAGCCGCCTTCTCATACATCGAAGATGTAGCCTCAAGCGTTATAGACGTGTCGAAAGTTCAAGAGCTCGTCTCGAAGGGGTTGATAGTCTTCGCCGACTCTCACTACTTGAAGGGTAGGACTTTCGACGACTCAATAGTCTTCATTGACGACGCTCAAAACCTCCCGGTAGAGAGCGCTATAGAGGTCATTACGAGGATGGGGAAGAATAGCAGGCTGATAGTGGCTGGAGACCCCGTCTTCCAGAGGAGTATTGGGAGCAAAGATTCAGCTTCGATGCTTAGAGAGCTACTGCTAGGTGAAGAGAACGCTAGAGTGGTAGATCTTGGGTTAAAAGACATCGTGAGACCTGGCGCTAGAAGGGGGATCAAGCTCCTGTTAGAGTCTAAAATGAGGAATAGAACACTAGATGAAGTTGAGAAGCAGGTGCTCTCCACTATTCGAATCCACGCGCCGGACGCCGACGTCATCACCGTTCTCAACCTCATAGATCTGAAGAAGATATACAACATCACTAGTGAGCACACACCAGACGCTCTCATAGTCTCTAAAGAGGGGTATCAAGGCCGCGTAATTGGAAAGGGCGGTGAGAGAATCAACAATATGGAGAGGGATCTAGACTTAAAGCTTAGAGCTGTAGAGCTAACTCTAGACTTCAAGCCGTTCATTAGAGCTATACACCCAGTCAGCTGGATATACAAGCACATAGTTGACGTCGACTTCGCAGGCCCCAACTTAGCTGTGAAGATCGAGAGCAACGCGTACCCGCCGTTTGTAGGCCAGAAGGGTGCTCACGTGAGGTTCCTAGACCACGCATTTAGAAAACTACTAGATGTTGGAGTAAGAGCGTATGAAGTAGAACCTGTTAGCGAAGAGAAAGAGAAGAAGAGGAAAAAGAAGTCTGAATAGCATTCTCATACACCACTACATCGCTTCAAGCACGGACATCTGGCGAACACCATCGCTAAGCCCAGGGGGCTGGGTCGTGTCTAGCGTCGAACTGTCGAGGGCCGTAAAATCGATAGATAGGGGTGAAGCTAGAGAGTTCGAGGTGAAAGTTGGCTTTCTTATCTCTACACCCAATACGCCACTCTAGCTACTACCTCGTTTTCTTACCCAGCCCTTCTGTACCTCTCATCTATCTCTTTGAGTTTCTCGATGTTGCGCGCTTCTGAGGGGTCTGGGCTACTTACGGATAGCCATGCATCAATGATCTCTCTCGCCAATATATCTGTTACGAGCCTCCCACTCATCGCTAAGACGTTCGCGTCGTTCCAGAGTCTTGCACCACGAGCCGTCTCAGGGTCGTTGCACAGCGCCGCCCTAACCCCTGGCACCTTGTTCGCTACGATCGAGACCCCCGTTCCAGTGTAGCAGACTACCACTCCGAAGTCTACTTCTCTGCGAGAGACTGCGAGTGCCACTTCATGTGCAACATCGGGCCACGGCTCTGGCTTCCCCGTCTTTAGCGAGCCCGCCGTGATCACCTCGAAACCCTTCTTTCTAAGGTACTCTACAGCCTCTTTAGCGCAAACGTAGAGATCGTCTGAGCCTACAATCACTCGAGGCATGCTCAAGCCCTCTACTCCCTATAGAGGCCCGGGTATTTACCTACATACGCGCTGGTTTATAATACGATTGCATCCTCGAGAAGAGGTCGGTGAGGGGTAGCAGATATTAGGTGGCTAATACCTAGTTTTCGACGCCTTTCAATTAGTGGATCGTAGACTCCGCTTGTGGAGAGTTTATGAGCTCGCTAGTTGAGAATATTTTATTGATGATGACGACCTTTGAGACCGACTTGTGAAGACACGGTGGGTTGCTGATATATAGGCTCTCGCCTCTTTAAGACCCCTCTCGTCCACTTGCCCCACCATATCCATGGGACTATCGCGAAGCCGGCGACGAGGTTGCTTATTGACATTGCAAGCCATAGGCCGAGTGTGCTGAGCCCCATCGTGAACGCCAGGATATAGCCTACTCCCAGCCTGAGCCCCCAGAGCCTTACAACACCGAGCATTGTTGGATATAGTGTGTGGCCAGAGCCTCTTCCAATCGCCATTCCTATGAAGAAGATGGCGAAGAAAGCCAACGTTGGCGCGAACAGCGCGACGAACAGGTCTGCCTCTCTATATATCTCTGGGTGACTCGTAAATACGGATATGAGGGCCCTTCTCAAGAAGAATACCCCCATCGAGCCTGTAAAGGAGGCGCTACCGATGTAGAGAACCGCCCGTTTAGCGACATTGCGAGCTCTACTTTCTAAGCCTGCACCAATAGCCTGCCCAACCATTACGGAGATCGCTGCTGTAAAGCCCCATAGAGCGGCGTCGGCGAGATCCATGAGGAGAAACCCTATCGCTGCAGCCGCTGCCGCGTACGCGCCAAATGTGTTTATCAACCTGTGTTGAAACATGAAGGCCAAACTATTGCTCATCATCATGAGGGATACCGGTGCCCCGATCTTGAGGCTCTTAACTAGCCAGTCCTTTTCAATCCGCAGCGTGAGCTTGGCTATTAGGTACGGGTATCTACGCCTTAAGATCGAGAGTAGCACAGCAAAGCCTGCAAATCTCGATATCACTGTAGCCCACGCTGCTCCAGCGACTCCCATCTCGGGGATCACTGTTACACCTCCCACTTTCAAGCCGAATATGAAGAATGGGTCTAGTACGATGTTCGCAATCGACGATACTATGCCAGCTCTCGAAGGGGTTTTTGTGTCTCCAATAGCCTGGAAGATCGCCGAGTAGCCTATGTAAAGCCCTGAGAGCAGTAGATCCAGGGATATTATCCTAGCATAGATTAAAACATAGCTGTAAAGCTCTGGTGGAACGCTCATCAAGTACCTAAACACGTATGGACCCGCCAACAGGAAGGTCATGGCTACAATGGCGTTCAAGGTGAACAGTGTTGTCACGTAGTATGATATCACCTTCCTAGCGTACTCGTACTCCTTAGCCCCAATAGCCTGGCTAAGAAGAGCTAAGTTAGCACTACTAAGTCCCTGTGCAATAGCGTTTAGAAACATGAAGAAGGGCCATATCTGCCTCGGCGCGGCGTACGCGACTTGGCTATACTTACTAAGCCAGTACATATCCGCGAAGTTGTATGAGATGTTGACAATTTGCACTATCATGAGGGGCGCTCCAAGCCACAGTAGAGTCCTTCCAATGGGTCCATTAATAATCCTCTCCCTATACTCATCGATGCGAGTAGTTACCGAGATCACGCCTCTTGACAACCCTCTAGACCCTCAACCCTCGTTAACCTTCGAATGCGACCTAGAGAGACATAGTTGAGTGTCAAGACTAATAAACGCTTCAACTCGAAAACAAGATCTTCGCTATGAGCTCTACTCCTAGGTAAGACCCTATGAGCACTATGATAGACGCTATCAAAACTCCCACAGATATCGCAACGATAGCCTTCCACCTAGTTAGCCCCAAGACGTAGGCGACCAGCGTCCCCGTCCAAGCTCCTGTAAAAGGCAGTGGAACCCCGACAAAGAGTGCTAAAGCTACATAGCTCTCTCTCCTTAAATATAGCGCTCTTTTACGGCCTAGCTTCAGTAGCCAGTCATAGGTCCTCTTGACCGCCTCTGGCGCGAACTTAGAACGAACCAGGCGATCTAGGAGGTCTAGCACACAGTACCCTATGATCGGAACTAACATGTTTGACGCAATAGACACCACTACGCCTACAGCCCTCGCTACAGGGTCATGGAGCGTTATCACAACATATGGTATAGCTCCTCTAACCTCACTCACTGGTGAAAGTGCAAGAATTACTGCCACTAAGAGCGTTGTAAAATCGTCCATAGCCACATCACTAACCATAGTTCACTAAGATTAGACTTTAAAGCGTTAACCATCTCCTAAGAGCTGTGATGGAGCTGATGACGACTTCAAGTACTCGAAACAGCATTGAAGTTTGCGAAGCTTTTTGATGTGTCTATAGTACTGTGAAGTGGTTAGCTAGTTTCTGGTGCTTCTCGTCGTCTATATTTAAATGTGCTCTCTATGATGTTTCTAGTGGTATCAACTATGTTTTCGAGGTCTTTACCAGTAAGGTTCTTGTACTTCTCTCTGTTTATATACAACGAGATGAGAGCTTCGGATCGTAGCCCGTACTCTTTGGCGAACTCTTCGTAGGTCAGGAAGCGCTGATCTATGATCTCCCCGGCCTTCACATCTACAACCTCGATGCCCTTTACAAGCTCCTCAGAGGCTGTTGGAAACACGTCTATCTTGTCAAAGATGATCTCTACGTCATCCTCGCCGATGTTCTTTGAGGAGTACCTGCTCGCGATCTCTCTCTTCACTTTTTCGATCACTACTCGCTGCGCCTCGGGGCCTATACCCCCATAGAAGACCTTCGCCTCTTCGAGAGAGTACGTAAACCTTTTAATCAGCTTCCACACCGGCTTTCTATTGTAGAATAGGCTCTCGAGAGCTGCTCTAGCGAAGGATTTATCTTCACACTCGTACTCGGAGGGGCTTTTGAGAAGCAGCTCTTGTAGCTTAGAATATATTGAGAAATCTGTTAGAGATGCATACTCCTCCACTCTCCCTCCAGGTGTAAACACCTTCTCTAGGCGGCTCACTATAGTGCTCTTAATGCACTCTAGTAGGCGGCCGATAGTCTCGACGAAAGCTACGTTGACTGGATGTAGGTAGACGTACTTGTACATGATCATTCTAGCGTCGAAGAGCCTTGCAACCTCATCAAGGGCTTTAGAGGCTACCGCTATCGTTGGCTTCCCACCCCTATACACTATAAACGAGTTCCTAATTATCCAGTCATCGTTGATCTGCCCAACGGGGACGCCGGTGTAGAAGCTATCTCTCTTCAAGTAGTCCATGATGTCGCTTGTATAGATGTAGTCTCTTACAACTAACCTGACAACTCTTTGAGGCCCTTCAATATCTTCGTAAAACTCGCTCTTAGATAAGACCCCCTTGACTACTAGGTCTGTGTGCTCGAGCATCCCTCTTGGCGGCTTGATCCCTGCATCTACCACCTCGAGAAGGTATTCTGGGTCTACTTCGAGAGACTTCCTACTCTCAAGGGCTAGCCTCTCGATCACCCCCTTTAAGTAGTCACGGTAGAGGATGTAGGTCACGATCTCGTGATTTCCAACCTTAAAGTCTAGAAACCTCCTGGTCTTATACACGTATCTATCGAACGCGTGACTGAACGGCCCGTGACCGATATCGTGAAGTAGGCCTAGTAGGCGAGCCGCGATGATCAGCTCTCTCTGTCTACTTCGAGCTTCTCGTGCTATCTCCCCCTCGACCCTGGCTGAGAGCGTTGATCTCAGGAGGAACGATATGTATTTGTACGATGAGAACATTACGCCTACAGAGTGCGAGAAGCGCGTGTGTGTCGCGCCTGGGTAGACGAAGTGCGCTGCCTGCAGCTGGAATATGTATCTAAGCCTTTGCAGCACCCAGCTATCCATCACCACCCCTTCAAGCTCCTTGATGTAGTCCACGTACCCGTATATCGGGTCTCTAACCTGCCCAGTAAACATCAGCATTGGTGATGGCTCCACACTCTCTGAGGGCCCTACTTGTGGTGTAGGCGTGCTTGCCAAGTGCACCACGTCAGTCATGGGTATCCACGTTTCACGATGATCGATAGGTATTAGCGATTAATATGCTTTTTAACTTTCATGTGGTTAGTTTATCGAAAATATATGATTAGTTTTTACCAAGGTGTTTTTAGAGTTTCTGACATTGTAGAAAAATTTATAAACCCTTTCTTTTATTCTACAATGTTGAGGGTGTTAGAGAAATGCCAGGCACAATACCATTGATTGGAGAGAAATTCCCAGAGATGATCGTTGAGACGACACATGGAGTTAAGAAGCTACCAGACGACTACAAGGGCAAGTGGCTAGTGCTATTTAGCCACCCAGCAGATTTCACCCCAGTCTGTACCACCGAGTTCGTAGGCTTCGCATTGAGGTATAATGAGTTCAAAGAGCTAGACGCCGATCTACTAGGTCACAGCGTTGACAGCGTCTTCTCGCACATTAAGTGGATTGAGTGGATCAAGGAGAAGCTTGGAGTTGAAATACCATTCCCAATAATCGCAGACCCCAATGGAGAGGTCGCTAAAAAGCTTGGCTTACTACACGCTCAAAGCGCCACCCACACTGTGAGAGCTGTGTTCATCATCGACCCAGAGGGGGTGATCAGGGCAATACTCTACTATCCGCAAGAGACTGGTAGGAACCTAGACGAGATCCTAAGGTTGCTAGTGGCTCTTCAAGTCAGTAGCAAGTATGATAGAGCGACCCCAGCTAACTGGCCAAACAACTACCTAGTTGGAGATGCCGTTATCGTCCCACCAGCGAGGACCATCCAAGACGCCCAGGAGAGGTTAAAGAAGTTCAAGTGCTACGACTGGTGGTTCTGCTACGAAGAGGGCAAAGTAGAGGCTAGCATCGTAGAGAAGGTTAGAAAGTTCTTAGAGAGAGCGGCAAAACCATTCGCCGGGTTGAAGTGACATCCCCCTACAATAGCTCTTTTTTAATAAACCTACATCTCTCCATCTATGAAAATTCGTCTGGTTTTTCAACTCCTCAACAGCCATTATTGAGCTTTCACGCTAGCTGGTTTAAGGGGTTTTGCCAAGTGGTTTTCGTGGTTTAAGAGGTCTCTACTTCGAATAGTTCTTTGTCCTGTTCGTACTCTCTTCCTAGGTCTAGGGCTATCTTGGCCTTTGAGAGCTCTACGCCGAGGTAGAATATGTGTACCTGGCTGGATACGAGGCCTCTACTTAGTAGCACGTTGATGATAGCGTATGGATCTCTAGACCTAACCTCTAGTGTTGGTGCTTTAGACGAGTAGTTGTAGTGTTGAACCACTATTTCGCCCTTTGAGTGGTCAACGTAGATCTTAAAGTACCCTTTAGGGTCTGGCGTCCACTTAGGCCTCTCGTCTGAGTATATTGATTCTCGAGCCTTCTCCATGGTAGTCGTCGCTGGCCGCTTACTCTTAAGGAAGAGAAGGCTTCTAGAGAGGTCTTTGGGTGGTCGGCCAAGCCTTTTCGCTACTATAGCCATCTCTAAGGCTACTCTAAGCTCTCTCGTTGAACCCCGCGTCTTAGTGCTCGACTCTGTCGTCAAGAAGATCTCGACGCCGAGCTCTACACCCATGAACGCTAGGAGCGCGTTGACCCCTACGCTGTCTACATCTACGAGCTCAGTAACGTTTCCAACCCCCATTAACACTGGAGCATCTACGAGCCTCTTGATAGTGGCATACGCCTCAATAGACTTCACAAGACCCTGTAGTGGCGGGGCTAAGACAGGGTCTAGTATGATCTTAGTGAAGCCCGCCGATCTCAACGACCTGGTAGCCTCGACAAGCCCCTCTACAGTTACGCGGGGTTCTAGAGGTCTTCCAACAATGACTATAGGCTTATCGTGTAAGCTGTCCCTTAACTGCAAGAGACCTAGCGCTTGATCTACCGAGATGCCGTTTACGAAGTCCACCAGCTTGGCGAGCCTCTCAATCAGCTTTAAGTCCGCGGCGTCTACGCCGACCGGCTTCTTGAACTTAGCTCTAGCCCGCTCGATCAGGTTTATCGCCTTGGAGAGGTCTACCTCGGAGCTCACACCTATAGAGACTAAGTCTGCGTACGCAACCGCTCGCTGATATCTATCAAGGTCCTCTGGCTCCTCAGCGTACACTTCAAGCATAATTGCGGGGTACGAGGGGCTTATCGGCACGCCGCCTATAGTGAACCAGCTCGACCTCTCCGCATCTAATCTAGCTTCGACGAGCGCTCTATCCTCGAGCTCTCTCCTATACGTGCCTATCAACACGTCGGCAGGGTCGCGGGGTGACAGCTCCAGCCCCGACAATATCGCCTTCACCGCTAAATGCAACTCGTCTATGTACCTCGGCCCCTTAACCAGCTTAACACCTAGCTTACCAGATAGCCCAGAGAGATCTCCACGAGTAAGCCCAGGAACCATTATCAAGTCGAACTGCTTCACCTCGTTGATGCGTCGCGACAGCTCTCTCTCAAGGTACTCTACAGTCATCATAGCCGCCACTGGTATTGGAAGACACAGCGTGTATAGCTCTACCCCTTTCTCCTCTCTCATGACCTTCTCCGCGTACTCCTCTACTAGCTTACAAGCTTGAGACCCTGTCACGAGGAGGATTCTCACGGAGTGACACCTAGATGTCTGAGTACTTCGACTGAAGATTTAAGCACGTAGACCCCCTCTATAGCCTTAAGCCGCTCGATGATCTCGAGGTAGTATGGGTGTGGACGGACTACCAACTCTACGTTGAACTTCAGCGCGTCTAGAGGGCACACCTTAACACACACATAGCACCTCGTACACCTGTCTAGGTCTATATCTACCACGTAGTACTCGTGCTCTCTAAGAGCCCCTGTTGGGCACCTTCTAGCAGCGATACAAGGTGTTGAGCATCTCTCGCACTTAGACCTATCTATGACGGCTGGTATGAGGCTTCTAGTCTCATGAGCGTCTACGGGGACTACATAGACTGGAACTCTCGCTTTAATAGCGTGCATTGCGAGGTTCGACACGAGGCTGTCAGCTACGCCAGACACTATCTTCCCAACGGTGTTCATCGTTGCAGGCGATATCACGACCGCCTCGTAGACCCCTAAATAGACCCTCCCCACGGAGGGGTAGCTTAGAGGCTCTTTAGACTCGTAAACCACCCCAGTTGGGTATGGGCCTTTAAGCGTAGACTCCACGCGATCTCGCAACCCGTAGAACTTTAAGACCTCCTCGCCAGCTCTCGATACGAACACTGTCACACGCACGCCTCGCCTCAGTAGCTTCTCTATACACTCAACGCTCTCCTCCAGTAGCGCTCCAGCCCCCGTTATCCCCCACGCAATGGCTCTCAAAACTACTCCTCCTGTATGTCCTCTATATACCCGAGCGTGTAGTCTAGTTCAGGTATGTACTTCAACCTAGCAACTACGCGGCAGTTAGCGTACTTCACGACTATCGTAGCGTCTATGTTTCTAGACTTGATCGTCGTGTAGGAGTAAGGGGTCTGATCCCTGGGTAGGTCAATGTTGATCTCTACTTCGACCTTCTCTCTGAATGGTTGAGCTAGCAGAGACCTCTTAATGGCCTCTTTAACGACCTCTATATCCTCTCGAGTCCTAACGGGTATCCCTGTGAACTGATGTACTAGCGTGCCAATAGCTATGCCAGCCTCGAAGACGGCTCTATCTCTAGGTGTGACCTTTTTAGAGAAGTACTTTGCAGCTGGGTCGTTCACGCGAGTTCACCAGCATGCTTGATGCTCATGCCCCTACCTCGCAGGTAGTCGATCATGAGCTCTGCAACTCTCAACTTCCGCCTCTTGATATTGTAGTCAAACAGCCTCTTACCCGGACACGTGCTTGGAGACTCGAAGTCGAAGCCTGCAATATACGCCTTTCTAACGCCAAGATGGTATAGAATGAAGAGAGCTCTATCACCATCTGTAAACCCGCCAAAGTTGTAAACTAGCGGTCTTGGCTCGACCTGCGTAGAGCCTATTACGGGGCCTCTAAGCCTCGGAACGTGCTTCACTATGGCTTCTATGTTGTCTCCATGAGCGTGGACTATGGTCACGGCTCTATGAGATGCTGCGAGTATCGCCTCTATGTCTCCATCAAGGTCTGTGACCACGATGTGCGGGCCCACCTTGAGGTCTAAGAGTAGCCTAGCCGCCCCATTCGCAGCTACAACTATAGCGCTATCTAGTATACCTCTCGCCTTGAGGTTATAGAGGTCTTCTAAAACTCTACCACCACATCCGACCACGACCCCGAGATCAAAACCACTGAGCTTCATCGACAGCTCCTCAAATGAGATAGCGTGTGGATGCTCCTGGAGAATAGAGCTGAGTAGATCTGTCGCCTCCTGGTCCCGGCTATAGGTCAAGCCTGGAACTATCTGCTGGACTAGAGAGTATAACTTTGTCCACTCACCTCTATCTATGAGCCAAGACACCTCGATCGCCCACCGAGTGTCAAGGCGTATAGCTTGGTTATCAATGATTGCAAAGAATTCGTAGGTTGAAAAGCTTTTAAGCCGGGGTTTGATTAGTTTCTCTCACAACGTCAATCTATATAGTCTAAATAGGTGTAAGTATTTGACCATACTGTTGGTTTCAACTATCGCTTTAGCGTTGCTTGTAGCGTTTGTAAACGGGGCTATAGGGTCTGGTGGAGTTATCGGGCTTACCACTCCAGTGACGAGGAGGGGGCATAAGATCTTATACCTAGCTAGCGCCACTCTCATAGCTTCTGGAGGTGTAATGCTTGGCACTCGAGTGTCTAGGACCGTTGCTAGAGGTGTTGTAGACACGTCTGGTCTAGGTGTAGGTGAGTTGTTAATTATATCTCTATCAACTCTCATCTCGACTCTATCCGCCTCTCTAGCAGTTATGCATTACAAGATCCCTATTAGTATGAGTCAATTGACTGTGGGAGGCGTTATTGGTGCTGCGCTAGCCCTTCGCGGACCTGGTTTCATCGTTCCTGAGAGGCTCTGGTTGATCCTCGCATCGTGGGTGTTCACACCTGTGATCTCCGGGCTTCTAGCGGCTTCGTTAAACTCCGCTATGAACTACATCAGTGGGTCTGAGTCTCCAAGGAGGACCGTCATCTCGCAGTCTCTGATCTTCTTTACCGTCTTCTTCATCGTCCAGTACCTGCTCCTATCCGAGCTCGTAGAGCACTCCATAGCGCTAGTGTACTCTCTATTCTTCTCATTCAGCGTAGCGCTGGCTATTGGCGTCTCGATGTTGACTCAGGGTTACACGCTCACAGACGGTGTGGGGGTTTATAAGCTATACACGCAAGCTATCGCTACACTCCTCCTAGGCGTTAGCTATGGAGCACACGACGTCGCGAACTCTGCAGGCCCCCTAGCGCTAGTTCTCTCTAGTAGCGCTCAAGACTTTGAGTCCTCACTTAAACTCGCAGTGTTCGTGGCCTCAACCGGGCTATTCGCTGGCGCTTTGCTGTGGAGCTATAGGATAGCTGAGAGTGTTGGTGGTAGGATCGTCACTCTAACCCCAGAGACGTCATTTATAGTGCAAGTAAGCAGCACGCTAGCGATCTTACTCGCCGTCGGCCTTAGAATCCCCAGTTCAATTACGTTGGCTATTTCAGGGTCGCTTGCAGGTCTAGGCTACGCTAGAGGGTTGAAGTACGTAAACACCAAGATGCTCGTAGTTGTAAACTTGTCGTGGCTAATTCTAGTTCCAGCAACTTGCGCTCTATCCTACGCCATAGCCACCCTCATGTCCTTAGTAGTCTAAGCACCAGCGCTGTGATCGGGTAGTCGCCTAGTACGAGTAGGAGTAGAAAGCCAGCTAGGAAGTATACGATGAACGGTAGGCCAGGGGTGACCCATATATACGTTGATGGGTCCAACAACCCCTCTTCTACCAACCTCTTCACATCTTCTCCTGCGCTATCTAACCTAGTCAGCAGCTTCCACTCTACAACAAGCCTGCCCCCCTCAACTTTAAACCTCTGTAAGGGGTAGTGGTGCGCACAGGATCCCTCAACGTAGTCTGATATCTTAACAGGCCTCCCCAGTAGGGGGATTACGAATCTATATTTGATTGGTAGAGCGCTCAAGACTCCTCTGTACTTAGCTAAGACCAGGAGGGCGTTTACTAAGGAGAGCGCTATTGCGACGAGAGAGGAGTATAAGACTATGACTAGAGCTGGTGGGGTGAGCCCCCGCTTAGCTAGAGTCACGGTGTAGACCTCTGGAGTCGCAAAAGCCGCACCTAACGCTATTGCGATGTAGAAGTCTCCATCACCAGATAGTCCAGACTTGTAGAGAAGCCCGAATAGCCCACCGAGCGGTATGATGGAGAACACAACGTAGAATAGCCTGGCCCACAGCGGCAGTGTGGACAGTACTAGATCCACCACCAAGGCTGCTATAGAGAACCCTAGGAACGCGTATACTAGTCGAGCGTCCAGCTCTCTAGTCTTATAGTCCTCTACAGCTAGGATGCTGAGGACGATGAGCGTCACTACGACCTTCACGGTGTTCACTACTTCGAGCACTTCGAGCTCCAAGTAACTACCCACCATCAGTCACGTCTAGTCTGTACCAGCATGAATGGATATAAGCCTGAAAATATATCCACCTAGTCGAGAGGCCTCGGTGACGGCCGCGAGTCCCGCGGTGGAGTGAGCCGAGGTGGGTCCCCCTGGTCTTCGCACACCCTTCCTACCGCTTCAAAGCCCCTACTCATTTAATAGACTCGACCAGGAGATCTCGTATTGGGGCCTGCGCTTGGAGTATTGGGGTATCGCCGAGCTACCACTACATGATGGGCACGTACCCGAGTATCTACTTAAGAGGATGAAGAGGCTCGGCTCTCTCATAGCTAAGTACATCGTTGAAACGTATGGGCCATCTGAGCTCTTAAAGAGGCTCTCCGACCCCTTCTGGTTTCAAGCGTTTAACAACGTTATCGGCATGGACTGGGATAGCAGTGGCTCTACAACCATCGTCCTATACGTATTGAAGAGCGCGTTTAGACCCGAGCTCTACTCTGACACAGGCCTAGCTGTCCTAGGGGGTAAGGGGTCAGATGCTAGAGCTGTACCAGAGGAGGTGAGGCTTCTTGGCGACTCTGTCGACACGAAGGCAGTAGTGGACACTAGTAGGCTGGCTGCGCGGGTAGATTCCGTCGCGTTACAGGACGGCTACACGCTTTACATCCATGGCCTGTTGATCTCCTCTAGTGGAGATGTGCTTATCATACAGCAAGGCATGAATTTGGAGGCTAAAGTTGCTAGGAGGTATCACATATACCTCGAGAAACCCGGGGTCTTCAAGGTAGACTCGGATCCACATAGTGGTGTTGCATCTCAACTAATCGCGCCAGCGTTAAACCTTGTCGATGAATCTTCTAGAGAGGCTAGAAGAGCTATACTCGAAATAGTCTCCTCAACTCCGACTAGCTCTCTAGTAGAGCAGATCTACGAGGTAAACAGGGTGCTCAGAGGTCTACCCACTCTCGACTCTTTCACACGTGGAGCCTCAACTAGCACCAGCACTGAGCTGAGAGAGAAGATTAAGAAGTGCCCTATCTTCTACCGACCAGTTTCAGAGCCGAGGAGAGTAGGCGAGATCGCGGAGGCTATTAAGAGACTCGCCCCGATAGAGTTTCACGAGTTGCTACTAATGCCGGGAGTGGGCCCCGAGACTGTGAGAGCTATCGCTCTCGTAGCGGACCTGATATACGGGGTCGAGCCCTCACTGAAAGACCCCACCACGCACCCCTTAGATCCATTCCTCTACGCCTACGCGCACGGTGGGAAGGACGGGGTCCCCTATAGGGTCAAGCCGAGAGAGATGGACAAGACTATAGAGTTCTTCGCGAGAGTGATAGAGGAGGTTAGAGCTGGGTCTAGAGAGAAGGAGCTACTACTTAAAAACCTCTCTATGTTTGTGAGAAGGGTCTATAGGAGTCTTGAGCGCTAGATGCTCTTCCTAATGATGTCTTCGAGGATCTCCCTAGTAGGGTTCGGGTCTTGTAATCAGCTTTAATCATCTGTGAATAGCTCTAATTGCCTTCTTCATCCCCTCATGTTTTGTTCCCCCGCTCCGTCTCGTTTCACCCTTCATCGTGGGGGCGCTTAGGGGCGACCCAGACACCCCTGCACACGCCTCAAGAGCCCTTAGCCAGATATTTATTGCTCCCACGGAGTCTCTATCAGCTTTAAAGTCGCACTTCTTGCAAACAGCTAGTCTGTGAATGTAGAGTAGCTTATCGCCACACCTAGGGCATGTCGATGATGTGCTCCTGGGGTCTACGATTACTATGGGCACCCCATATTCGATAGCTTTCGAGATCACTGATTGCTGTAGTCTTCTATACGCAAACATTGTGAGCTTCCAGGCAACCTCGTCGCTTTTGCTGTTTACTCTTTCTTTAAGACCTTCGAGATCCTCTAAAGCTATTGCGTATCCATGCCTCAAAGCTTTTTGAACTACCTGCTTAGCTAGCTTCCAGCTCCAATCAACAATAATATTCCTAGCCTTTCTCTGAAGGGCTTTGATTCTGCTGAGAATCTTCTCGTTGTACCTCCACCTCTCCGGGTACTTCTTCTGCAACTCCTCAGCACGCCTCTTCTTGCTCAGAGCATCTACAAACCTAGCTCTGTATCTTCTAACCTTGGAGCCGTCGTACGCCGTAATCGTTCTCAAGTTGATGTCTAGAGCCATTAAGCCTTTGGGTGCGTAGGGCTTGTAGGCAAATTCAAACACGATGCTCACATATAGCTTTCCATTCACATACTTTACATGAACCTCTTTCCATCTAAGGCTCTTGAATCTCTCTGTGTATTCCCTTCTATGCCTAAGCCTCAGAGCATACCACTGATCTCTCAGAATGATTCTTACAACCCTCCTGTCCAGCTCAACCCTGGCGTCGTAGTAGTCTAGCCTTGCCGAGAGCTTTCTGAGAACTGGTTTGTTTCCGTCGTTTTTCTTAACAGCCTTAACTAATGCCAATGCTTGGTCATAGATGTTTCTAGCCACGTGAGCTCTAAAACCATAGCTCCTCAAAGTGTTGTAGAACATTCGGTGGGCTTGAGATCTGCTTGGGATCTTGTCCAAGTCCCATAGAGCATCGACAACTCTCTGCATAGCGTACCTGTAGAGCACTAAGTCCCATAGCAAGTCGCTTAAGTCGCCTTCGACAACCTCAGCTTCAGCCTTAAGAGCCCTGTGGCACGCTCCCTCAGGGATCCGCTCAATCAGTGAGCGGATAGACCCCTCATCGAGCTACCACCAAAGCTTTCGAGTTCTAGCGTGTGTAGTCAGATTTATAAACTTTTTGCTTCACTCTACGTTTTGGTGAGAGTATGAGCATCGTCTACGTCTTCGAGGGCAAGGTTATTAGGTATGGTGGCGGAAGGTATGTTATATACCCGCCCAAGAGGTATCAGGAGAAGCTTAAGAGACTTCACGGAGAGGAAGTAAAGGTTATAGTGGTTAAGGAAAGCGAGTAACCCAGGCGTTTACAGTTGTTCACAGATGATTATAGCTATTTACAGATATTTATAGTTGATGTAGACCTGGCTATGGCATTAGTGGCAATAGGGGCGCATACCTCTCTCTAATCATCTTCTCCACGAAGTCTAGGACTGGCGAGATGTCGCTCTCTTCAATGCCGTAGTCTCTAAGCCTCTTGTTGAAACCCGCACTTAGCTGGAACTCCATTATGGCTTTCATAGCGGCTTCTGCCATCTCGCTAGAGGGCTTTATCGAGGGGTCTAGCTTCCTGAGTATTCTAGCTGACTTCTCAGGGGCAGCTTTGTGAACGTAGTACGCGACGTAGGGCCCCACTATTGCAAGCCCTGCTCCGTGCGGTAGCTCGGGTTTTAACCCGCTGAGTCCATGCTCTATTGCATGGGCTAGGTGAGAGCCTCCGACGATATCTACGCATACCCCTGCGAGCATGGATGCGTAGAGCAACATCGTTCTAGCCTCTAGGTCTCCTGGGTCTTCGAGAACTCTCTTCATGTACCTTGCCACTATGTCTACCACCTCTTCTGCTAGAGTTGATACTAGGAGGTTGCTTCGATTTGATGTCGCCGCCTCGTATGCGTGGTAGAACGCGTCTAGAGTGGTGTAGAGGCTTTGCTCTCGACTCAGAGTTAGGGTATATGTGGAGTCATCGAAGCTCACATCTGCATACCTGGCGACTACACCCCTCTTCTCGATAGTTCCGGATATTGTGAGGACTGCGAACCTGTTGATCTCGGAGCCAGTGCCGTGGGTGAGGTTGACCGCTACGAGCCTGGTTGATGGAGGCCCCAGCCTCTTACCAAGCACGTACTCTCTACTACTAACGCCAGTGCTGGCGATCACCGATGCCACTTTTGCGACATCTATGACGCTACCACCCCCCATGGCTATCACAACGTCCGCTCCAACTTCAACTATACCCCTAGCCGCTTCGTCTGCAATAGTTGTTGTAGGGTTAGGAGAGACCTTTCGTAGATGACATAGTCTGCACCAACCTCGTTTAGAGCGCTCAACACGTCTCTGAGAGCTCCAGAGACTCTGGCTGCGCTCTTAGACGTTACAATCAGCGCTCTTCTAACCCCTTGAAGCTTGTTCGCGATGTTCTCTACGAGCGAGCCGGGACCGAAGTAGAGCTCGACACCGCCATATCTAAACTTGAACTTCTCTCTCCACAAGGCGTCCACCTAGTTCTTGTCGATGACCACGAAGCTGTTCACCGCTATTAGTCCATAAAGCCTCGACGTGGCTTCGATAATCCCAAAGAAGGGGAGTAGGAGTATGAAATGAGGTTTTCGCGACTTGTACACTCCATAGCTATACGTAGTCACGTAGTAGAGGCTGCTTGGAACAAAAACCCATATGTAGCCAATGTAGTACGCTACTGGCAGTAACATGAACAATACGAGTAGCCCGATGCTAGACGTGAAGCTTCTTAACACTACGACGAGCTTCATGGAGGCTGGAGCTCTCTTAAGCCCAATTAAAACCCCCTTAAACCACCTCCCTCTCTGCTTCATCAGGTCTAATAGGTTATTAGGGCTCTTTATCGAGACCCTCGTAGCTGATTGCCACGTCTTGTAGCCTCTCCTTATCAACTCAGCTGCGAACTCGAAGTCCTCTGTTAAAGAGCGCTTGTTAAAACCGATCTCTTTGAGCACCTTCCCCTTGACTATGAAGAGATCTCCGTGAAGGCCTAGAAGGGGCTTTCCAAGAAGGCCTGTGAAAAACCTATATATTAACAGGTCATCCATGAACCTGACCCAGTCCATGACGTAAGATATGGTGCTAAGACCGGGCCTTGGGACCAGCACGCCATTGGCTGCTACGTAGCCTAGCTTCTCGTATATTGGTATCTCGTAGAGGAAGGAGTCGTCGAGAATGAGGTTGTCATCATCAATGAAAACGTACCATTTATTTTCATCGACGCAGCAATCTATAAAGTACTGTAGCGCCCTGCCCTTACCGATCAAGTCTAGACGGTAGTTGCTCGGCACAACCACGAGCTTGATTCTCTTATTCCTCTCGAGAACGCTCTGAAGCGGGGCCCCTTCATCGATCACCACTGTGACCCTACCATACCTATTTATGTGGTAACTTACCGACTCCAATAGGCTGTTCTTCACCTTGTGATCGGCCTTCGAGACGATCACTATCTCGAAGTTCTCAGCCCTGCTACTAGATCTCCTTGGCTTGTACAAGACGTACGCCACTACTCCTAGCGATATCAACATTGAATAAGCGATCGCGCTGATCAATACGGCGCTGAGCAACCCCGATAATACTGGATCTTGCTCCAATGACCACACCAATCGTCTAGAGCGTTCTACACTAGTAATTTAGTAAGGATAAAAATATATCTGGTTAACCGCTTAACCGCTAGTTCTACTACTCGCTAACTTCGAATATATGAGCTTCATCATCTCCTCGCTAGCTATAACTATCTCTACAACATCATTGTAGACCTTCACAACAAGCCCCTCTAACGGGTTCTCGGGGGGGTCTGGGAGCTCTGGGATAGGCTTCGTCCTCCCAACATATACCCATTTAATCCTACCTGTAGGAGTCTTCTCGAGTCTATACCAGTACCTACCATAATAGTAGTACTTGACAGTAGACCCATCCTGTAGCTTTCGAGTCACAATATGTACAGGCTTTAAGTAGAACCCCCTCTCCTTTATCAGCTCGTTATACTTGTAGAAGTCCTTTAAGAGCTCGCCTACTAGGAGATTCAATTGAGCGAGTATTTGAGGAGGCTCCTTAATTGTCACTCGACCTCGCTTTGCAAAGGGTAATGTCATGGTTTATCAGTCCATGGGAGTTCTATCATCTTTCAAAGACCGCTATCTCTCATCATTTCTCTAATATCCTCCTAAAGTATTACTCTAGCCGGTGGGGCTATTTATCCTCTCTAACGCCATCATAGTCAGGCTCGACGACGTAGAACTCGTATTTTAGCTGCTTAAGGGATGCCACCGCACTCTCTACGCGCTGTCTCGGGAGCAGGCCGATTACTATGCCACCGCGACCGGCGCCGCTGATTTTAGCCCCATAGGCGCCTAGAGACAGCAACGTGTAGACCGCCCTGTCGCAAGCCTCGGATGAAGCCCCCATAGCCCATAATAGCCCGTGATTAACTAGCATTAATTCACCTAATTTCACCGCGTCTTGAGACTTCAACGCGTCGATCGCCATGTACACTAGGTCCTCCGCTGCGCTGTATATGTGCTCGCCTACTCTTCCAAGCCTACTGTACCTCTCTAAGACTTCTTTTACAACAAGCCCTGTACTTCGCTGCACCCCAGTGTTCACAACGACCAACACTACATCCTCTGGAAGCTTCAATTCAACTCTTTGAAACACCCCCTCCTTGTAGAGCAAGAACCCACCATAAGTCGCTAACGTGGTGTCGACACCGCTAGGCTTGTAGTGAACAGCCCTCTCGGCTTCGTGAGCTATTGCGCGGACATCTTCCTTCGTGTGGGGGATGTCTAGGTAGCTGAGCGTAGACTCTACAAGCGCTACTGCAACAGCGGCTGAAGACCCCATGCCAGATGCTATGGGGATCTCGGATTGGATCTCAATATTCAGCGGTGGGATGTCACCAAACCTCTCTCGCATAGCCTTCATTGCAGCCTCGAAAAGCGCTCTATGCCGAGAGTCTCTAGGTATAAAGCCGAGACTACTCGAGTAGATCTCACCAGCACCTCTCTCAACACAGACTCTCGCGTAGAGCGTCACTCCCATGCCAAGAGCCGGTCGACCCTTCACAACGAAATGCTCGCCAAACAGTATTACCTTACCTGGCGCCTTGCTACACCTCCTCTTCATTAAAACCTCCCAGAGCGATTAGTCTATAACAGAGTTTCTCATTTATAGGTACTTGCAAGTAAGCGGTGTTGTATGTGTCTTCAAGCTCAGATAAGAGAGTGAGGTTTACACCAGTGTTCAGCTTAATTAACGAAGCTAAGAGTAAGCTTGAGGTTTTCAAGTACAAGATCATTGTAATGAGTGGGAAAGGTGGTGTTGGAAAGTCTTTCATCACATCGATGATCGCGCTCGGCCTCGCGCTGAGAGGTCGTAGAGTGGCCGTTATGGACGCTGACGTGCATGGATCCTCGATACCGCTATTTCTGGGGATCCAGGGTGAGAGGCACTATGCAAACGAGAGAGGAGAGATCTTGCCTGTCGAAGGCCCTCTTGGAGTACAAGTGGTTGCAGTCAATTTAATGCTAGACTCTCCCGAAACACCTGTTATCTGGAGGGGTCCACTAGTTGGTAGAGCGATAATCGAGCTCGTGGCGAGAGTTGCTTGGAGCCCTGGAGAATACCTGCTGATAGACCTACCCCCTGGAACCGGAGATGCTGCAATAACCATCGCCCAAGTAGTGCCGTCAATAACGGGGGCAATACTGGTCACGGCGCCCAACGCGTTGTCTGAGACTATCGTTGCTAAAGCAGCGAATTTCGCGAGGTCATACAAGATCAGGCTATTAGGGGTTGTTGAGAACATGAGCTACTTTAAGTGTCCACACTGCGGGGCAATTACGAACATCATGGGGGAAACCGGTGGAGAAAAACTCGCCTCGAAGTACGATACGATCGTTCTTGGGAGGATACCAATAGATCCAGCTGTCAATGAGGCTTTGGATGAGGGGAGACCGCTACTCTTGGCAAAACCCCAGTCGGAGGCCTCTAAAGCTATACTAAACCTGGTTGACAAGATAGTTGGCATTGTTGAGGGTAATGATAGTTAGATTTATAACCTGGTTTCCAATACCTGATTTGGGAGACTTGATATGAGTAGTGAAGAAGTGGGAAAGAAGCCAAATTGGTTACTACTAAAAGAGGCTGCCGAGCACTTGTATCGAAGTGGAAAGA
>Ga0080004_1225063_pt1 | contig 22707 bp, 23 predicted proteins | sample WasSprMetagenome_FD_69207 | JGI IMG/M metagenome (GOLD analysis project Ga0080004, IMG submission 69207) | Sulfidic aquatic microbial communities from Washburn Spring, Yellowstone National Park, USA - WS (SPADES assembly) (version 2) | ecosystem: Environmental > Aquatic > Thermal springs > Hot...
TGATCATCCAAGAGTTGTTTATAGGGAGGCTAGGGGTAAGTGGGATGCGATTAACTTTGGCAGCCAGTTCATACCTAAGGATGCTGACGTGGTTGTGCTGAATGACGTGGATACGAGGATATATAACTTTGAACATGCTCTTAGTCACTTGTATGATGGTGTCGACCTAGTTTACTGCAGGGTAAATGTAGCTAGGGGGCCGCAGGTCAAGTTCTATAGAATTGCTGATCCTATAAGGAAGAGGTTTCACATCTTCGCAAGCGGGGAGCTTATGCTGATTAAGCGTGAGGTCTTTAAGCGTGTTCTGCCGATACCGCCATGCATAGCTGAGGATTCATATATCCTCTTCAAGGCGCTTGAACTTGGATACCGTGCACACTTTTGCACAAAAACATATGTCACAACCGATAGGACAGCCAATGCCAAGGAGGAGGAAGCCTATAAGGCGAGAACGACGCTTGGAATCTATCAGGCGCTAAAACATACAAGACCGCCGCCATGGATAAGAACATTTTATGGGCTATTGCCAATAGCAGCACCCCTGTTAGCTTTAACCGGCGAAGATGGCAAAGCATGGGTAAGAGGAATCAGAAGAGCCGTGGGCATGATTTTAATGGGTCATTATGCTACGAAATTCTAGGTTGTACATGTAAAGGATATAGCTCTAGAAATGAATTTGCTATTTAACCTGTTTACTTCCGTACTATCTAAAATTGCTCTAAGGAGTAGGTATTTACAGTTTAGAGGATCTTTCATAGTCTACATAGTAATGAAGTCGATAGCAAAGTTTTACAAAGTTCTTTTCTTTGCATGCGATGATATTGTTGTATCAACAGTATGGGGTGCTAGGTTTCGACTTCCCAAGAGTCGTTCCTTTGCAGAGAATAGATACTTATCATTAATGCTAGGAATGGTTGAGCCTCAGTGGAAGGATTATTTTGATAGATACATTGTTGAATCCCGAGTTTTTCTCGATATTGGCGCGGCTGGTGATGGTTATTACACTGTTAGAGCATGCAAACTGAACCCCAGAATTAAATGTGTAGCCGTGGAGCCTCTACCGACAGAATACAGGTATTTGCTACTAAACATCGATCTAAACTCATGTAGTAATAGAGTAATACCTATTAATGTAGCTTTGGGCGAGGAGCAACGTGTAATTGAATTATCGAGGCAGAAAGTTAAGTGCGTAACACTAGATAGCTTGTTGCAGAACCTGAAGCTGCCAAGCGTTGACATCATAAAGATAGATGTTGAGGGGGCAAGAGCAGAGATAATCAAAGGAGGTTGCAAAACAATTCAAAGACATAAGCCCATAATATTTTTCGAAGTGCACAACATCTCCGAAAAACAAATGATTCACAAGCTGAGGAATATAGGATACAAAGCTATCGAAAGACATGGAGAAATGTACATATTATTACCTTCAATTTCAAGACAGGCTAATAACCACTAATATGTTAAGTCCAGCCCAAATAGTAATGGTGTTGGCACAGAAATGAGAATAGTTCATATAGCTCCATTTTATTATCCTGTTATCGGTGGAGTAGAAGATGTTGTTCGAAGGATCGCAGAGTATATGGCGTCTAAGGATCATGATGTCTATTTGACGTGTAATAGATTACGTGTGGATGGAAAGTTTTCACTTCAGAAGCATCATGAAAAGTGTAGAAGTTATGAGAAAATGAGTTTAATTTCGTTCAGAATTATGTGTACGCATGCTGTCGTCTTCAATTCTAAGATGAAATTCAATTTAGACGCAAATAGAATTAAGTACGCGATTATGATATAGATGAGATGATACTGTGATGAGGTCTGCCTACATAGTAATGTTTTACGCTAGGTTAGCTATATAGCTAATGAGAGTATTTGTTGGCATTTCTTCTTATAATAGAGCTAGAATACTAAAGCTGGCTCTAAAATCGTTCTTGGGTAGTAGGTTAGTAAAAGGCTTTATCATAGTGGCTGACGCCACAACGATGAATGAGGTAGAAGATTATATCAAGGCTATTAGACATGTTGTGAATTCAGGATTCGAAGTTATTCATGACATTACAGTTGGTAGAAGAGGCTCTACAAGAGCGCGTAATAAGGTGCTTGAAAAAGCTAGAGAAGGTCTCAGTAGTAATGACGTTTTACTTCTCTATGATGACGACTACATCTATTCCGGAGATCAAACACTTACACCAGCTCTATATTGGCTCAAAGATTCTTCAGTAGGTATTGTAGGTGGCAGGGTTATTAATCTTAGGAAAAGAAGAATTGATCCGGACTTCGCATTAAATATAGCATGTATGGCTGATGCTCTAACTAGGCTTACAGGCTTCATAATGCTGGATATTAAGCATGGTCCTAGGGAGGTAGAATATACGACACCTTTAATGGTAATGAGAGTTGAGACATTGAATAAGGGCGTTAAGTATGATGAGGGTTATAGTGGTATTGGATATAGGGAGGAGAGCGATTTACAAAGACAAGTTAGGGCGCTTGGATATAGGATAATTTTTGAGCCAGATTTCTATGCCTATCACCTAGCAGTGGAGAGCGGTGGGAATAGGTATTTAGATCTAGAGGATAGGATGTGTTGGAAGTGGAGAAACCACACATACTTCATGAATAAGTGGAGTTATCCATTACACAAAAAGATTCTCAGCTATATGATGCTAACCTCTTATGCGATGTTAAACGGAATACCAGCGATAAGAGGAATAATAAAGGCTACGAGGTCGAGTGGATGAAGATAGTACACGTCTACCATCACTATCATCCGGTCGTTGGAGGCTTGGAGAGAGCAGTTCAAAACATTGCGGAGGAGCTTGCTAGACTTGGCCATGAGATTCACGTAGTTGCTAGTAAGTTCGGCGCCGGGGACAGGCCTGAAGAAGAGGTGGTTAACGGCATTCATGTACATAGAGTCAAGGGTCTAAGGCTACACTATCCAGACTTGACATATCCTCTTGAATACCCGGATAAAGTATTTAGAGATGCTGATATTGTTCATGGGCATAGTCAAAACAGTTTATTTGTAGTGAAGATTGTTGAAAGAGCTAAGAAATTTGGTGTAAAGACCCTAATACACTTCATGGCCGTAGATGCCTTTAAAGATCATCCTAACTTTTTCATAAGACTTCTCGCCCCTTATTACGGGGGAAAAAATACGAAAGTGGCGCTGAAGATAGCTGACCTGCCCTTAGTGAGAAGTATTAGAGACTTGGAGATCTTGAAGAGAATGTATGGTGTTGAGGCCAAATATTTGCCCGATGCGGTCCCAGATTACTATTTTACTGCTGAAAAGTCTAATCCGGATAAGTTCAGGGAAAAATTTGGAATAAAACAGGGGAAGTTTTTCCTATTTATTGGCAGGATGCACAAGCTTAAGGGGCCTCAGATCCTAGTTGGAGCATTAAAATACGCTGATGAGGATATTGCAGCCGTCTTTATTGGGCCTGATGGCGGTTATCTTAGGAAGACCTTGAACTTAGCAGGGAAAATTGATGTTAAGAGGAGGGTCTACTACTTGGGCTACGTGGATGAGAAGACGAAGATAGAGGCGCTTGACTCGGCCACAGCCCTTGTCCTCCCATCATTAGCCGACTATGTTGAGGTTTATCCGATGGTTATCTCTGAGGCATGGGCTAGAGAAAAGCCTGTAATAGCATCAAGCGTTGGCGGAATCCCCTACAGGGTTAAGCATGGCATCAATGGTTTGCTAGTTAACCCTTCAGATCCAAAAATGCTGGCAGAGGCGATGCTGAAATTAGCCAGTGAAGAGGGATTAGCCGAAGAAATGGGGAGGAATGGAAGGAAGGAGGTTCTCTCATGGAGGGAAGTAGCTGAGAAATCAATCCAGCTCTACAAACAAGTCCTAGAGAGAAGGATCAGATGAGCGTGGGATTTGCTTTGGTGACTGGTGGAGCTGGCTTCATAGGTAGCCACTTGGTGGATAGGCTTGTTTTTGATGGCTGGAGGGTTAGGGTGCTGGATAATTTTAGTAGTGGGAGAATGGAGAATGTTGAACATCATAGGGGTAATAGGAATGTGGAGATATTGAGGGGGGACTTGAAGAATTTTGAGGAGGCTGAGAGGACTGTTAGAGACGTTGATGTTGTTTTTCATTATGCTGCGAATCCCGAGGTGCGTGTAAGCACGACAAACCCCGAGATACACTTTAACGAAAATGTTGTGGCAACATTTAACCTATTAGAGGCCATGAGGAGAAATGATGTTGAAGAGCTCGTCTTCGCCTCTTCGAGCAGCGTCTATGGCGAGCCTGAAGAGATACCTGTTGGCGAGGAGGCTCCGATAAGGCCAGTCTCAGTCTATGGGGCGAGTAAGGCTGCATGCGAGAACCTCATACACGCCTACTCAAAACTATACGGTATCAAGGCTATCACCCTCAGATACGCAAATGTCGTCGGCCCCAGGCTTAGGCATGGCGTCATATGGGACTTCATAAACAAGCTAAAGAAGAATCCAAGCGAGCTGGAGATACTCGGCGATGGAAAACAGGTAAGAAGCTACATATACATCGATGACGCTATAGAGGCGACAATAATCACATGGAGAAAAAGTGCCAACAGCTTCGAGGTCTATAACATCGCCTCAGAAGATTGGATAACAGTTAACGACGTTGCAGATGAGGTGATAAAGGTTATAGGGATTAGTAATATAAAAAGAATCTATAAGCCTATCCTACATGGCATTGGCTGGCTTGGAGACGTGAAGAAGGTAGCGCTAAAGATAGAGAAGTTAAAAGCCTTGGGTTTCAAGCCTACTATGAGCTCAAGAGAGGCTATTAGAACTACGGTAGAAAAGTTTGTAAAGGAATCGCATTTAATCTAAAAGAGGTCCAAATAGTCAATATAGGATGAGTAGATTATCTTTTACTTACTTTATCACATTAATGCAGCTCTTTTAACGCTCATAGACATGTTAATCACAAGTCTTAGAAACAAGAGTGTGTGATTATGAAGGTATCAATTATAGTGCCGAGCAAGGGTTGCAGGTATCTTAAGTATCTTCTACATGGGCTTCGAGGTCAAAGTACCAGACCTTACGAGGTTATTATCGTCGTTAAGGAGTGTGATGTTAGGGCTGTGGAGAATTTATGTAAAAAGCTTGATTTGCCGGGTATTATTATTGAGCAGAGGCAGGGATACTTCACACATGCTCTAAACATCGGAAGGAGGGAAGCAAGAGGGGACATAGCAATATTCATGGATGATGATGCGATACCTTTACGGAAGTGGATTGAGAGATACATCGAGGTGCATAGGTTATATCCAGAGATAGCGGGCATATCCAGCAGGGATATCTACGTGAACTTAAATGGGCTGGAACTCATGTCTACGCCTGACGACAAATCCACGGTGAGACTTTACAGATGGCTTATGAGGCCCTGGCTAGAGCCCCCACACCCAATAATGAAGAAGTATAGGTTTGGGGTATACCTAACGAAGAAGCTTAACATAGCGCATGGTCCATTCATACCGGGCAAAGTCTGCTATTCCCTACCATTTAGAGGTGTTAACATGAGCTTCAAAACAAGCTACATATACGATGTGCGGTTCCCGGAGCATGAATCATTGAAAAAGGCTCCCGGCAATGAACAGTACTTCGGGCTACAACTATTACTCAAGGGCTTTGACACGATATACACTCCAAACAACCCAGTCTTACACATAGCTAGAGGTGAAAGCTTGTCAAGAACCAAACATTGTGAGGAAGAACTGGAAAAGGAATTCGAGATCATGAAGGAATTCTATAAAGTCCTATTGGCAAGAATGAGGGCATGAAGATATTACATGTAATTCAGAGTCTAAGCGGCGGAGGAGTGTCTAACGTTATTGTTAACCTTGTAAAAGCTTTTCACAAACTTGGCATAGAAAATGTTATTGTAACGCCCAAGGTAAATAACGTTCATCCTAGGATGCTAAAGGAAATACGTGTTGCGGGAAAGATATACGCTCTAAGGGGTGACGTGAATCCCTTTAATTCCATTAAATATGTCTTATTTACCCGAAATCAGATAAGAGAAATTATAAAACGTGAAAAGCCAGATGCCATGATTATTCAACCGGGATGGCTCTCGCTCTATTCTTACTTCTTACCACTTATGCCCATAATAATCATAGTTCATGGGACATATCTAAATGAGATTAGGTATATGTGGCATCATCCAATTCGTGGCCTAGAGAGAACAAGATACATCACAGGGATACTTCTCTCACAAGCTATAGAGCTACTTCAACTTAAAATAGCCGCCCTGAAGAATAACACGGTTATAGTGGCCGTTTCAAACAATACCAAAAAGGAGCTTATAACCATGGATATTAACCCTGAGAAGGTGACATCTGTGCTTAATGGTGTTGACAAGGAATTGTTCAAGCCTATGAGTAAGGAGCATGCAAGGGCTCTAGTTGAGGAGTGGTTTGGAGTTGAGCTGGGGGATAAGGTGCTCCTACATGTGAACCCGGGGCCCCGCAAGGGCACCCACATGCTCATAAAGGCTATAGCCCAGCTCAAGAAGCTCTATGGAAGAGACTTCACATTACTCATAGTTGGCAGGTTAGGGCCAAAAACATATAAAGAATATGTGGAGGAAATGATAAGACGTTTAAGGCTGGAGAAGAATGTTAAGACGCTGGGATACATGGAGAACAAGAGGCTACCGATAATCTACAACTCTGCAGACTTGACCATAGTACCATCATATTCCGAAGGAGGTCCCCTAATAACACCAGAGTCCTTGGCATGTGGGACACCAGTGGTAGCAACGAATGTTGGAGGTAATTTTGATTATCTTAAATTGGTGCATTCAGAAAATTTTGTCATTGAAATAAAGCAGTATGATTTTTCTAAAGGACTTGCCTTTAAAATTTTTGAGGCCCTTATGACTTCCAGAAAAGAGCTAAATTGCGATGCTATTCCGAAATGGAATGATGTAGCTAAAGCATATCTTAGCATTTTTGAGTCGTTACTTCGATGAGAGCTCATTACATATATTTGACAATTGTTCTTGTTGTCACAGCAACTATCCTAGTAACTTATCTTTATACATCAAGTCATTATGTGGGGCTCCTATACGCAATACATGTCCTGCTACTAACCCCCTTTAGCCTCTTACTCGTTAAAGCAAAGAACAAATCCGAAGTATTATTCATTGCCGTTATAATATTGTTAATTGTAAGAATGTTGCCTAGACTCTCAAATATATTTTCTGGTTACGTGCTAGCACTAGGCGATGAAGGCTATGATTTAAGCACGGCCTCAATCACGTTACTTAACGGGCGTCTAGTCTACGAAAATATTAATGCCCATAACGTTGAATATATTAACTATCCTATGTTGTACATCTTTACGGTTATACTTCATTTAATCTCCGATGTAGATTTTCTTCCCATCTTAGTTATTTTGCCTCAAATAATCTCATTGGCAATTCTATTGCTCTTCTATAAGACTTTTAAAAGTAATGACTTAAACAAGCTCAAAATGGCTACAATAGTAGGTGTGGCATTTCTACTAACAGGAATTCATGCACAATATTGGTCTACATTAGTTCGTGAAGCTTATGCCTCGATTTTCTCAATACTATTACTTCTAAATATTATCAAGATTTTTATGACCTCTGAAAGTTTCAGCCCATTAACGTTAATTTTGGCAGTACTTGCATTAACCTTTTCACATTATGCCTCTAATATCTATACCATATTGGCTGTAGCCCTTTTGTTAACTTCATTAGTTTTACAAAATCGTTTTATTACATCAAGCTCTACACTAAGCGTTAAAAATAGCACACAAAGATTTAGACGGGTGCGAGATGTAATTTTTATACTACTTTTCGCCAACATAGTATACATTCTCTATAATGAATTTATATCAAGATATACGTTTAATTGGCTTGCAACCTTAATAGAGGAGATTGTGTACTATCCTATCAATGTAGCAGAAGTTGTATTAAATGTTGGATCGGCTCTTTACATGTTTGAAATGATATTCATATATATCCATTACGTTGCACTTCTACTTCTGTTATTTCTCTTATTACACAAAGTTTCTCATAATAGAGGGCTGCCATTAAAGCTATTTTTATTTATGCTCATTATATCATACTTTCTTCTAGCATATGCACGGTTCATACCGGGGCAAGGAAGATATCCGCTGATGAGATTTGCACATTATGTTTTATTTACATATCTCGTAACATCACTATCACTTTTCAAAAAGCAGGAGAATTTCAGGCCGCAGAAAAACCTGATAGCAGTCAGCAGTATTTTATTAGTGTTATTAGCTATGGGCTACTTAGCACAAGTATCACCTTTATTCAAATATCGTGATTATAGGTTAAGCGTGTACCCTCACGATATGCTTAATTTCGTAATTGTGCATACAAACTGCGACTTCAATCTCGGCTATATAGTGCTAGAACCCTTCGTACCTGTGAATAGGTATGCCTTTAGTCTTTTAGATTCACACAATACCATGTGTAGCGGTATTGAGTACTTTCAGTTCTCATTATCAAACTTTAGGATATACGGTAACAGCAACAGAAAGGCGATAAACATTGTTATATCGTCACCGAAACTCGGTGAACCCATATTACAAGACTATCCTATAGTATACAACTCTCACGATATAGTACTTCAACCAATCTAATCGCCCCCGCGAAGTTATGAAATAATATGAGTACACTCGATACACAACACATAAAGAAAATATTACAGCAAATTAGGAATACTTATATTATATGAATGCTGACCGTAGAAAAGCTTGGTAACATGCCTATATTCTGTACAATAATTCCCAAGCTCACCAAGCACCTTGTTAAGAAAGAAAATATCAGCGCCATTTTAATCGAATTGGACAAGACCGTAAAGAAGAAACTAAGTCGCCTAAAGACGATCATAGGCTTTTTAAGCGAGATAAAAATATAGAATTCGTTATCTTGAAAATGTAGCCATTAATCATGCATCTAAGCAATGATGTTAATGTGATAATTCGAGCTAAAGATGTCAGCTTTTTTACAAGAACTCAAGCAAAAGTTCAAATTTTTCGTGTAGACTATTATTTTCTTTCTCGTCTCTTAATAATGTAGATAACAAAACTCAAGCTCGCAAGCCATATTACAAAGTTAAAATCGTTATGATGTCACTCTTGGATAATAATGTCAACAAAGAATGAAATAAAGGAAATAGCTCAAAATACCACATGAGAACCTTTTAGAACAAATTCACAAAGAGTTTCTAAGCCGTCATAATAAATGACAGCAACCCCCGTCACGAAGAAAGTATATGAAGACATGCGTTTATGCTTTAAGGAGCGCTGAGGTTTAGGGTGAGATATCTCAAATGGAATGGCAAAAGTATGAGTAATACGCAATGCTTAAAAGGGCCTGCTATGGAGGACTTACCTTCTTTAAGGCATTGAGAATGCCCGAAAGTCGTGTTGAAGTTATTTATCAATAGATGAAAATCCTCATATATAGTATGGCGAATGTTGAGATAGTGGACCCCTATGAAGGTCTCTCATAATATTGAAAGATCATGTGATGTCGTTTTCTGCAAGAATTGCAGTAACATAACCCTTTCAGTTATTGTCCCTACATTTAATGCTTCAAACTATGTCAGACATTTCTTTAAGTACTTTGAATTTATGCATAAAACCATGAATTATGTTGAGCTCATATTAGTTGATGGGGGTTCTCAAGATAATACATTAGAATTGGCAAAAGAGTTATTTATAAAAAGAGGATTTTGTGGTAAAATAATCCTTGCAAGTAATGTAGATGTTTCCACAGCTAGGAATATAGGTATAGTTCTTTCTCGTGGAGAATATGTAACGTTTTTCGATATAGATGATATTCCTTTGCCAAAGGGCTTTGTTAAACTATTACAGCTTGCTAAAACTTATAATGTTGATGTAGCATTTGGAAGATATTTGATTTATGATAGTATCTTAAAGAAGATTATATACTCAACACCCTTTAAAAAACTTCAAAAAGTATGTGGGACTAACCTTCTCATAAACATATTAAAATCTAATTTAAAATCTAATCGTAACTCGCTGGACCTTAGACTTCATCAGGGAGTATATTCTAGGAATTATTTGCTAAGTAAGGACATTCTGTTTACATATGGTAGCATGAGCCATGAGGATTTTGAATTTTTAGCTAAAGTGCTTATAAATTCTGGCGAGATACTACTGGCTCCTGAACCAGTTTATATTTACATAGCTAGCCCCCGATCTATGAGAATTGATAGAGTTTATGACGGTCTCAAAACGCTTAGAAGAATTGGAACATTGCTCGCTCGAGTAGGGGTTAATGAGTCTTGGATCAAATTATTAATTCTTCAAGACATTTCATCTTTATTAAGACTTTATCTATGGTCTTTATTGCTGGATCATAGCATGGAGAGGAACCTTTGGAAATTTGTCCATGAGAAGTACGAAGATTTATTAGCTGTTTATATCGAATACGTGAAAGTTCTTGCAAAAAATCTTCTCACACAAAGCAATTTATCCTTCGACGGGCTATTCAAACTTTTAAAGAGCATGGTAATGATTTTACCATACTGGTGTTTAAGGAAGAGTGAGAGGATTGCGCGGCATGGTTTAGGAGGTTTAAAAACTATGAGAAGCTTCTTTCCTTATTAAGGTGATGAATGTGGGAAGATTAAGGTACATAGTCTTTTCTGGAATAGATGGATCAGGTAAGACGACTAAAGCCTTATTCACACAAAGTTTTTTAAGCATTTTAAACATAAAAAGTATGTATGTATGGTTTCGATGGAATGCTTACATATCATATTTTGTACTTTTTATAGCGAAGATCATTAAATTAACGATAAAGGTGAATATTAATAATCAGCTCGTCATTATTCGAAGATATTATACAAATAAGCTACTTGCATATCTATGGACTTTAGCACAGTTAATGGATTTTATCATCGCACATATATTTTCATCACTTCGTGCCAAGTTATATGGGGCTAGGATCATTATTTATGATAGATTTGCTATACCCGACAAAATCGTAGATTTGATACATGAAAGCAGAATAAACTTGTTTAAGATTACATTAGCAAGAGCCTTAATCTATCACTTTCTATCAAAGCTTAGGAATGGAAGCATGTTAATTATTTTCAATAAGATATCACCAGATAAGGTTCTCAGGATGCGAAAGGATTTACCTTCTATTAACTATCCGTACGTGTATGACCGGCTTTATACAATTATTCTTAAGATAATATCAGGAAGCAATAACATGCTTATATTGGATTCTGGAAAACCTCTTAATGAAAATCTACTTAGCATAGCAAGAACACTTAGTATGCTGCTTCATCATGAAGATTAAAACTCTTAAAGAGAAAGTACAGGTATTTGTTTGCGATCCTGAAATAGTACTTAGGCATCCCATCTCGGGTCAAGATTTCTATTTGCAAAGTATCATCACTTTTATGAGAGAACATGGTTTCAAAGTGCTTGTTGTGCACCCTCATGATATTAAGGCCCTTTCCAACAGGATATCATCAGATGGAAACGACCTGTATCTACACATGCATTATGTGGGATTCAATGACATAATGTTATCTAGGATACTATTTCCTAAGTCCATGCGTCTGCTCTACGTTTATCAGCTCGATGACCCTACATGGAGCTGTTATGGAAAGTATAGACATTGTGCTTTTTTGCACCTAACGGCATTTTCAAAATTGATAGACTATTATGTAACACCATCATATGATCTCTCCAAAAAATTAAGCCTCATTGTGGGTCCAAATAATGTGAAAACATTAGAACCATATTATCCATGCGATGAGACTTTTCATAATTTCTTGGTTGATAAGAAGGCTAAGGATTTAGAAGAAAAGCTTCTTAATGTGCTTTATATTGGACGCATAAATAAATATAGAATTGACTTAGCATTAACAATCAATGCTTTGAAAGCTCTAGCAAATAGAGGGTTTAATGTAAGATTTCAAATAATTTCCATGAAGGAAATGGGTTTATCTACGCAATATAAGATTTTTAACAGCGGTAAATTAAGAGTGGAGTTAATAGGAAAGAGGCTTACAGAAGATGAGAAAACGGAAATATACGTTCAATCACATATTCTTCTCTTTATAACCAAAGGATATCCTGCTATGAGGCCGCCACTCTCAATTATAGAATCTGTACGCTATGGTGTTGTTCCCATAATTTCACCTAGCATTACTGAATTTATGCATATCAATGATATTGTAGTTAAGAATTCGGGAAGTAAAGCTCTAATAGAGAGTATTGAACACATTACTAACATGTTTAGGGTGGTAAGCAAGAAGGTATTTATTTCATTTAAACGTTTTTACTGTAAAGAGAGGTTTTTACAGCAGTTATTATCAATACTGAGATGAAAACATGAAGATGAATAATAACATAGCCGTCAATAAATTTTTTCTTAAAATAGTCAGGTGCACATATTTTAATAGTTGTGAAAATGGGGATATAGAGAACGCCTCAATTTCTCTAAGTAGGTTAAATCTAGATGAGCAGAGATTACTGGCTAAACAATTACTGTGCTTATTGGAGAAAAACAAATTCTCTGCAACTCTGCTAAGCAATTACCAGCACTTATTTAGCTATGAAGAGCCAAAGAAACTCATTCAAGAAAAAATTGAGAAAGATTTCCAATACATAAGAAAATATTTTACAATTTTTAAGCAGACCATTAAGACTCTTAATGAAGAAAACATAAACTACATATTAATTAAACATTACTTAATGCAACATGTGAAAATGCTTGACGTTGATCTTTACATTCGTGATGCTGATGAGATTTTGCGGGCTTGTGAAGCTTTAAATAGGCTAGGTGCGATTTTTTATGACTTTAGATTCTTTTCACACCCCTTCAAATTCGGCATGAAAATTCTTCCATTAGATCCTCTAGGTGAAGTAAGTGTTGAAATATATCCTGAGATAGCGGTGGGGAGAATAATTGTAGGCCCCATATATAGGTCTGGAGACGAAGCTGTTAAGGTCACAATTACGGAGAGTACAAACGAAACATTCGAGGTCCGTATGCTCCCAATAACCGAAAACATCTATACTATGTTAACACATGATTGGTACTCGCAATACATACCACTTTCCACGGTAGTCTATTTTCTCATAAATGTCTATCAATGTGATGTGGACAAGCTACAACAATTGGGAGAGGAATACGGCACCATGCCCTCAGTATATACATTTTTAAAAATTGCATTAACTTTAGATAAAATGCTACGATTTGGAGTATCGGATGAAAAAATCCTCAAAGTATTGGAAAGACTAAATTTCCCTATAAAGACATTAATTGACAAGTGGATCAAAAAAGTTGAATGGAAACTCGAGTTTCCTCTTGTAATTCCTTATAAATTCATTCTTTTATCAATACCTTATCATGCTGCAAAAATCATTAAAAAGTCAGGCGTTATCAAGACCTTATATGATACATACTCGCATTTTACTCCCCTCCTAACGTACCTGTATAAATTAGGTAGAAGGTTTGTTCATGTTTAACCTTATCAAATTTTATTTTGATCTAATTTCAAGGGCCTTTTATAAGAGAATTAAAAACTACATAGCTTTCCAGTCTTCATGGAAGATTCTCTTTCTTAAAGAAGAATCTGGAGAAAGACACATTAAAGCGATTTTAAAAAGGATAGCCTTACTCATTAGGAAGTTTAAATGCGATTTGATTTTTATTGATGTTGGCGCATACCTAGGTGAATATGTTCAAGAGTTAGCAAGTATGTCTAAGTACATTTGCGCTATTGAAGCACATCCAAATAATTACATTAAACTTTGCAACAATATCAGAGATCTAGGTCACGTTATACCTTTGAACTATGCAATATACGACTTTAACGGTAGTAGCTTTTTGTATGTTCGCGAAGAAACCACCCATAGCTTGGTGAGGAGGAAAAAGGCAAAGGGAGTCATTAGAGTCAAATGTGTAACCCTCACATCATTATTACGTCTTTTGTATAAAGCTTTGAGCATAAAAACACCTTTGGCCGTAATAATCAAAATTGATATAGAGGGAGCAGAGTTAAATGCTCTTCTCGGTTTGACAGTTCAGTTTCCCAAGCCTTTACTTATCATTTTGATTATAGAACTTCACGGATCTTTCAATAAAATTTTTGTTCCATTAATAGCAGCGCTTAAAGGCTTCAAAGTAAAATTAATAAATGATTCACATATTCTCTTGACGAAAGTAACATGAAAACGGGAATTAGGGAGAGGTTTTTCGATATAGTATTGGGAGTAATGTTAAATGTTGTATGTTCCATAATACTGCTAGGCTCGTATATATTTTTAAAAAAGATAGCACTATTTTTAGTACTTTTAATAATCTTTTTGCCAATTTTCTTCTTTAGCACCAAGCTAGTATGCAGGTCACGTGAGAGGATGCTTACGTTAGATGATGTTCAAAGAAAGATATTAAAACTCAAGAAAAGAAAATTTCTAGCTCTCATTCTTGGTTTGTGAACTAGTATCCATGGAATGTGGACCGTTACTCATATTGCGACAACACTCATAATATGCTCGCTTCTCGGATCAAGGATTTCTTACAAGGGCAAGCTTTTATTTTCATTGGGCTCACTTCTTCCTGATCTGGATCATCTCTATGAGCCCTTACACAGGTTCCTTTTCCATAACATCTTCTTTCTCACGGCTTCAGCCATAGCATCTAGGAGCCTGCCCCTAACTCTGGGGATCCTACTCCACTTTTTTGAAGATGCACTTGCCTCCAATCTTAACACGCTCCTCTATCCGCTAGCCCTCATAGATCTTGGGCTTGGATTGGGCTGGCTATACTCAGCCCAGTTTAACATATTTATCGGCGCAATCTATCTGCTTATTCTAGTCTTCAAGGAAGACCTTATTTCGAGATATAGGGATGCTTACTCATGGATAAGACTCCTCCTAGCATTTTTGGGCATAATGAGTTTTGCAGGCGCAAGGATTTCAGAGATATTCTTCGGTAATGTAAACCTCGCTATAGTCGAGTGCTCAAGGTTCCTCGGTTCAGCAGTACTAATGCTAAGCTACTTCCTGCATACCCCCTCATCAACACGGAGACCACAGTTAAAATAGTTCATTAATGAGGCTAAGAAGAAAATACTTTCATTCACATGGTAGTCAGCCTCTAGGTGATATTATGCAAGACATCTTTAGTGTGAGGTAATGTTCATATCAAGGTTTAGAGCTCTTATAGCTGTTCTCTCGATAGTGGTCTCTTTGGCGGTCTTTCTTCTAGCTAGTTTCTATTATCGGTCTTATCCTGATGGTGGGCTCAAGCTTGTGGATATCTCCTTCTGGATACTCTTCTTAGGCTCTGTGGCCGCTGGCCTTCTAGATATCTCACTATTTTGGAGGAAGAGCCCCCTGCTCTCAACAATATTATTCACGATCCTTGGCATGAGCATAGTCATTATTGCTAGGGTTTCTTCAGCAATCTATAGTCTCCTAAAGACAAGCTTCTATATACAGCTCATTGGGGGCTCAATAATAGATGAAGCCTCCTATAAGTTGGCCTCCATAGGGATTCTTGGATCATTTATGATAGCGGCGTCCACGGCCATGAATACGGTGCAGGGGGAGCCTGTAGTTTTTCGTGAAAGCCCAACCCTCCACTCCCTGCTAACATGTGTGGCAAGGGCTCTCGGCAATATTGGGCCGAGAATGCTCTACATAATCTCCTTCATCATGGGTTTTGCGGTAAGGCTCTATCCGGAATTAAAGTATCTGGATCTTCCAATAAGCTGGGATACGCTTGAATACATATCTGTTGCCAGGGACTTCGCGGAGAAGCCGAAGATCTTAACAACATATCTATGGCTTGGCTGGTGGAGGAACCTCCCACCACTATTAACTTGGATCCCGGGCCTCCTAGCGCTAGCGGGCATTGACTCATGGATGTTCTTCAAGATCTATCCACCGATCTCGATAGGGGTTATGTCCATGATTACCATGGCCATAGCTTATAGGCTCTCGAACTCTAAATGGATAGCGCTCGCATCCTCGCTACTAATGGTCTTCAACCCCTACATACTGGGGCAGAGCCAGCAATGGCATAGACATGTCCTCGGGGTAATAATGCTCCTAGCATACCTCTATCTCTGCGAGAGGAGGGCGAGGCCCATACATAGAGCATCCATACTAATTATAGCTGCACTGTCTTACGAGCCCGCAGCCGTAATCGCATTACTACTCTCAATAGCGGAGGCGGTAATGTCTAGGGGTCGGGGAAGTAGGGGCATATTCGCTCTCTCCACAGCCATATCACTAGTAGCGCTACTATGGTATACAGGATTTCCCCAGAGGCCCATAATGGCTCTAACATCATCAGGGGTTTATGTTGCTGGCAATATAGAATATCGCCCCGAATCGGCATTAAGCTACACCATAACATGTATGCTTCTCCTAACACCATCACTTGCAATAATCCCCATATGGAGGCGTATAGACTGGAGGGCCAGGCTCTCAATAATAATGCTCCTCACAGCATTCCTATTACCGATACTCAGCATTATCGCGCCCGTGGATCAGCATAGGTGGTTCACAATGCTACTAACCCTAATAACGCCATACATGGCTGTGGGCTTGGCAACGCTCAACAAAAGAATCCTCACACTGATAGTGATATGCGTCTTGATTCTAGGCTCAGCATACCCATTCACGGAGCAGGGCTTCACGCACTTCAGAATATGGCCGAAAGCATCCATAGCCCCGGCAGAAGGCTATCCGTGGAAGATGGAACCCGCCATAGCAAACATTACAGACATCGAAAATGCAGCAGAAATAATCAGAACGAGCGGAGACGTGGCCCTAATTGGGCTACGCCTGTATCCACAGCTCCACCTATACGTAAGAAACCCAGTAAACATCATAGCCCTAGATAAAGACCCCACATTACCCACAACAATAAGATACATGATCTCCGAGAACCTGAAGAGGACGCTCGCCATAACAACCATAAACATGTCCAAACAATTAGAGGAATTCAAAGAAAACCCAGATATCTATAACGCAACAATATCCCCACAACTAGGAAAAGAGAAAATTGTGAGCATAGATAGGATAAGATGCGAGACCATATACAGAGGAGACACACTCGACATCTACTTCATCGAAATAACTAAGGATGAAAACGAAAGCCTCGAGAAAACATAATTAAACTCACTCATCATAACAACCCCGGCCATGTACTCTGTCAAGATGTTTGGTGCCTCAATTGCTGAGATGGATTTCAACATTAATGTGAGATGGTGAAAATTTTTGAACTGGAGAAAACATTGAAGGCTTGCAATCTAGGAGTAATGAAACTTTTACCATTAGCTCCAGCCTACATCTTTATAGCTAGGAAGGTGAGAGTTTTGAGCTAGCAACCTTTACGGAGGCTAGGTCCTTCCTAGTGCTTGTGGGGGAGTATCGTTATTGCGAGCTAAGCTTAAAGTAGTTAAGCTGTGTGCTGGCAATGTTTAATTAACCTTGATTTTAATGATTTCTTTGGTGTTGCTGGTGCGTGCCTTGAAGAACGTGGTAGTCAGGTTTCTGGATAGAGAGGTTAGCTGTATGGCTTTATTCGACACGGGTTCAGGGGTTACAGCGGTTCAAAGAAGCTTTTTTGAGGAAAGCTTTGGAGCTAAATGGTCTATGCTTGATAAGCCATTAAGGCTCTACTGGATTAACGGTGATTTTATTCAAGCTGACAAATACGCGCAAATCACCATAATCATAGACGGCTTCGACCTCCCCGAAACAGTACTAGTCATAGACAATTTCATCAAGGAGATCGAGGTGGAGGGTGGGAGGATACGCCTACCCGAATTAATAGTGGGCTCGGGCACCATGGATAAATATGGGATAACACTAGACCCGAAGGAGGGGGTCAAGCTAACGGGAGCATCATTACTACTATAAATCAAACTTGCCGTTATACTTAGGCGCCTTAATTGCGGTTTATAAGAAGCTCACACATCCATACTCGGCTTGTAGTTGAGGTATGGCCCAATCCTCGATGACTTTGGACTACTGATAACAATGTAGCATCTGAGGTTAAGGTGTTGTTTGGGGATGCCGATAGGAGGGTTGAGGGGGTCTTATTTCTAGTGGATACGGGAGCATATTCCCAATAATCCCTCCTAGCCTGGCAAAGGGCTTTCAAATAGAGATACTTGCCGAGACGGAGCTAGCGCTGGCGGACGAGAGAAAGTGAAGGCTGGGGTCTTCTTAGCATACTTCAAGCTTATGTATAGAGAAGTGGATATTTCAGGTAGCCGTAATGGGGTCCCGGAGCTGATGCTCGGCGTAACAGTATTTGAGGGTCTAGGCATAAGAATTAACCCTGCCACTGGTGAGCTGGGAATATTCAAAGCTATATGGCCTCTCAGCTATATAAAGCCCCTGGGTAGATCCATTGGTGGTCAAAAGCTTCTAGAGCTAGCTCATAAAGAGCTAATTGGATATGGAGCTGCTATCTTGTCAGCCTTTCTAATGCTTCTTTCAGCAGCTTCATCGTCTCATTCAGCATCTCCCTAGTCTCCCTTGACTCCCTCGTTAATGTTTCTAGTATTGTTGTTAGCTTTTCCGATATCTCGCCATACTTCTCCATCATTATCTTGAAATTCTCATCAGTTCTCCTCGCAAACTCCCTAAATTCCTCACGATAGTCCCTAAACTCATTCACGAATCCTCTAAACTCATTCCTATAATCCCTGAATTCGTCAACAAAGCTTCTAAACTCATTTCTATGCTCCCTGAACTCGCTCACGAAGCTTCTAAACTCATCCCTGTAATCCCTGAATTCCCTCCAATAGTCCATGAATATTGATTGCATTGCTCCAAAGCCTTCTTGAAGTTCCTCGTGTAGTGGTGATGGTTTAATTGTGAAGTATTTTATTGCTGGCCTCGGCTTGGCCTCCTTAACATCGATGGATTTGACGTGTGCTGGTGGCGGAGGGGATTTTAGCATCCCAATGAATTTCTCTAAAACATCCTCGTTTCCTTGAGCGAAGACTGTTACGGATCCATCCCTCTCATTCTTGACATGGCCTGATAGGCCGAGCTCCTGAGCAGAGTCCAGAACAAACCCCCTATAACCAACCCTCTGAACCCTACCATAAACCCTAACCTGAAAAGCCTTCAACATCAAGCATGAACGGAACCACCTCCACCTATAAAGCTTTCATGGTGAGTTATCCAGCCCTTTAGGGCAGGCCCCCTCGTCTAGGCGGGTCTCGTATTAGGGTGTTTTAAGAAAAATGAACTCAGTATGCTAAAGGAGTAGTGGGGTGCGGGGTTTTTGGTTTCGCGAAAAGGACTCAGCTCAGCTTCTCCAACACACCTCTACTCCTGCTATGTAGTTAGCGAATCACCTTTCCCGAAATAAATCGTGAGCTATACTCAAAATAGGATTATTTAAGAGGTTGTTTGTAGGAGCTGGATGGTATCCAAATAACGGGTTTATATAGCTGAAGTCCTCCCGTGGTAGTTCGCAAGTAGAACTAGTCGCCCCTAGAGAGTATTTAAAGCCTTGTTTGGACACTATCTAGGAAAGCGTTAGAGAATATGAAGAGGGTATTAGTTAAAAGTCAAAGTCCTTTAAAAGAGAGGGGAGAAGGGACTAATGCCTCCAATTGATTGTGCTCGATTTTAAACATTTAAATAGGCTCTCCTAGTTTTCATGCTGGAAAGTGCTATGAGAAGGATCTCGCTTGAAATTCTTGAAAGAGTGGAGAGTTGTATATGGAGGCTACCGACCAGTTTTGATCGAGACATGAACGTACCGGTTCTGATCTTCGCCTCAGAAGATCTTCTTCCCAAAATGTTGGAGGATGAGACAATATATCAGGCCGTGAATGTTACTAAGCTACCCGGGATATTGAAACATGTTTGTGTGCTTCCTGACGGTCATGCCGGTTATGGTTTTCCCATTGGTGGGGTTGGCGCTACGGACTATGAAGAAGGTGTGATATCGCCGGGAGGGGTTGGCTATGACATAAACTGCGGCGTTAGGCTCATGGTTACGAATCTAGACGAAAAGGATGTTAGGCCGAGGATACAGGAGCTAATCAATACGATTTTTAGAAATGTTCCATCAGGTCTCGGCTCTAGGAGGAAGGACTTCCAAGTTACTCGGAATGAGCTTGATAGGATAGCTGTTGAGGGCGCTAGATACGTGATCGAGAGGTTTGGGCTCGGGTGGCCTGAGGACCTGAAGCATATCGAGGAGGAGGGCTGCTTCGAGGGGGCTGATCCAAGCTATGTGAGCGCGGCTGCGAAGGAGCGGGGACTACCACAGATAGGCACATTAGGAAGCGGGAACCACTTCCTCGAGGTCCAGGTCGTTGACAAGATATTTGATGAGAGGGCGGCCAAGAAGATGGGCATAACTCATGAGGGGCAGGTGACGGTACTCGTTCATACCGGCAGCAGGGGATACGGTCATCAGATCTGCAGCGATTATCTAAGGGTCATGGAGAGGGCGGCGCACAAATATGGGATAAGGCTCCCGGATAGAGAGCTGGCATGCGCCCCGGCGAAGAGCAAGGAGGCCGAGAGCTATCTAAAGGCATTCGCCTGCGCCGTAAACTTCGCCTTCGCGAATAGGCAGGCGATAAGCCACTGGGTTAGGCAGAGCTTCGCCGAGGTCTTTAAGCAGCCCGCAGAGACCCTCGGCCTTGAGTTAGTCTATGATGTCGCCCACAACATCGTCAAGCTAGAGGAACATGTAGTCGATGGTGTCAAGAGAAAGGTCTGGGTTCATAGGAAGGGCGCGACGAGGAGCTTCCCAGCCGGTCATCCACTAGTCCCGGAGGACTATAGGGATATTGGGCAGCCTGTCCTCTTGCCGGGATCCATGGGGACCGCGAGCTGGGTTCTACTCGGGAACCCGAGGGCGATGGAAATGACCTTCGGCAGCACGGCTCATGGCGCTGGCAGGACCGCGAGCAGAGCCGAGGCAAAGAGGAGGCTCACGGCAACACAGGTCATACAGGACCTTAACAGGAGGGGGATATACATTAGGAGTGATAGCATGGAAACCGTTGTCGAGGAGGCTGACCAGGCCTATAAGAACGTCGACATAGTTGCTGAAGTTAGTCATAAGGCGGGCATAGGAACTAAGGTCGCGAGGCTCATACCGATAGGTGTTGTAAAGGGCTAGAGGCGCATATGTTCGAGAAAGATGTTCTCGGCCCAATAATGCTCCTCGGGATAATGCTAATAATCGTGGGGATAGTTCTATTAATCCTGCCGCTTATAGTAAGGGCTGGGATAAGGCTTGAGGAAATTCATCCATTGATACTCTTCGGAAGGAGGCTTGATGGAGTCTACATCGGGACGTCGCCAATATTAATCATGGTCATGGTCGTAATATATGTCGTCCTCCTTTTGTTGAGGCGCAGCTAGATAAGCCTTTCAACCCTTGAAAGGTAGTCTAGGACTTGGGAGTCGCTTAGCTGGGTAAAGTCGCGGTAAAATTGGCCTATCGCGAAGAATGGGCTCGGCGTCTCTACGCATCGCACATCATCGGCCTCTCTCGATAGCTTTGGGAGTGCTTCTGGCGGGGCTACGGGAACGGCTATGACGAGTCTCCTCGGCTCAAGCTTCCTGAGAAATTTCGCAGTCGCTATCATTGTCGCGCCGGTAGCCACGCCATCATCCACGAGGATCACAGTATATCCATCGAGCCTTGGAAGGGGCTTGCCACCCCGATAGACCTCGATCCTCCTCCTCACCTCAAGAAGCTCCCTCTCACCCTCCTCCCTTATCCAGTCCATGCCAACACCCACGAGCCTCGCAACCTCCTCATCCACGTATATTGTTCCATCCTCGGCGATCGCGCCCACAGCAAGCTCCGGGTCCATCGGCGCCCCAATCTTCCTCGGCACAGTAACCTCCAGTGGCGCGCCGAGCCTAATAGCCAAGACATATCCAACCTCAACCCCACCCCTTGGGATAGCTATGATGGCGAGCCTCTCGCCGCGATAATCGGATAAGAGCTCAGCCAACCTCTCACCAGCATCAAGCCTATCCCTGAAGATCATCCTCAGCATCAGAGAGTTTGTGGGGTCTGCTTATCAAGTTTGCTCGACATGAGTATCAGCTTCACCTATCCAGTATGATGCGCCCCTTACCATCTCTGAGGATTGTTTTCAGCCCTTCACCGTGATTATATAGAAGATCCCCAGCTCAGTCTCCTCAATAAACCAGGCTCGCCCTTATTCCTCGAGGAATATTCAAGTGTACGCGGCTGAACAAAATATTCAACGCAGACCTCGCGGCAGCATACAATATTCTATTGACGCCAGTAACCCCTGAGCCCCGAAGAGGGGAGGGGGTAATGGCCGGAGACCCGGCCAGAGGCTGAACCCCCAGAGGGGGGATGTAGCCCAAACCTCCCCACTTAGGGTGGGGAGGGGGTCGGCAAGTTTCTCTACATCCCCGACAATACTTATTAACCGCGAGCCGCCCGCCCTTTATGAAATGTCGTCACAGCAGGAGTCTGATGCAAGCATAATCTACCAGTGCGTCTGGTGCGGGAAGAAGTTTGAGAAGAGGATGCTCTCGAAGATAGCCGAGACGAGATGCCCCTACTGCGGGTTCAACGTGATAATGAAGGCGAGATCTCCGACAGCGAAGCTCATAGTATCCTCAAAGCTGACTGAGGAGCAAAGGCTC
>Ga0080004_1192052_pt1 | contig 22697 bp, 22 predicted proteins | sample WasSprMetagenome_FD_69207 | JGI IMG/M metagenome (GOLD analysis project Ga0080004, IMG submission 69207) | Sulfidic aquatic microbial communities from Washburn Spring, Yellowstone National Park, USA - WS (SPADES assembly) (version 2) | ecosystem: Environmental > Aquatic > Thermal springs > Hot...
AGAGCTATTAGCCCCCTAAACATTCTTGAAGGGTTGACATTAACTTTCTCGCTAAATTTCCTAACCCGCTTCCAAACAGCAGTCTTAGAAACCTTATGGATCTCCGATAGGGCTCTAGCAGCCCTCTTAAGGCTTGAAAGCTGAATATAGAAAGCTAAACCCAAAACCTTAAGCTCCAACGGAACCTTAATCCCTTCAAAAACCCTCAACCAGAGACCTAATACTCAACATGAGAAAAATAGGAAAACATATAAACCTTAAGTTGCCACGTCCTAATTATCTTTAATTAGTGTTCTTGCCGCTTCTTCATCTTTGAAATTTTTGGCTAAATTTAATAGGGGGATGAATTTTGTTCTTAAAAGGATTATTTAGTCTTAAATTTGGGAGCATTATTCTTTTATTTTCGCTATATCCTCTTGCTCCTCCTTTTTGAGGGATGCTGGTAGAGTTTCCTCTCCGCGCATCTCAAAAATTCTTTTAAGCTGTCTTTTCATGACCTGTATATTTCGGCTCAGTCCAAAATAATCTGCAAAGAAATCTGTGGTTCTTAAAATAGAATTCTTCCCCTCGCCTTTTTCTCGGGTGATTAATCCCATTTCAAGAAGTTCTTTAATGTGGCGGTAAGCGTTTTTCCCTCTAGCCTCAATAACCTGCTTTTGTGTTACTGGTTGCTTATAAGCTATATATGATAGTGTTCTCAGAGGGCCTACCGTTAAAAGCGGCCTTATAGCGAGCTTTCTAACCTTCTCAGAAAATTCATTTTTAAGCTGTAAAACAAATCGGTGATCATCAAGCTCCAATATTTCCAGGGCGGTGTTCCGCCGCTTATATTCATCCATTAGCATTCTGACAATCTTCTGGATTTTTTTCTCGGAGCGGGAGCCTGCAATGTTACATAAAGTTTTCAGGTCTAATGGTCTACCAGCGACGTAAAGCGCTGCTTCAATCAGCTTGATTTTCCCGCTAATGTCCTCTTTCTTTTTCCCCTTTTTTTGAACTTTTTGGTTGTCGCTATTACTAATGGCTAAATTAGCTCTCGCCACCGACATTCAACGTCCCTCCATCTTCACCGTTTAATGTCACATATATTTCACCAAATTCTTCATGCTGCCATAAAATTATCTTACCCTTCTGAGCCATGAAAAGGAGAATTATGAAAACCCTTATCACTTCAATTTTATCTAAGCCGCTTACCAATTTTGAAAAAGTTATAATTTCACCCATCTCAGCTAATAAACGCATTTTGTCAAAAAGGTCTTCTATTCTATCTTCAATCTCCATTAAATAGGTGCTTATGGTTGGAATTATCTCTGATGGCGGTAGGATTGGCTTTTGAGGCGCCTTAATAGACAGCATTCTCTCGCTCCTTAAAGCCTCATCCAGAGCTTCTAAGAGATTCTGTATGGTTGTGGTGGTCAATTCATAGCGTAAGGGTGGGATAAGTGGTGGAGGTACAAAGTCGGCGTTTGGCTTCGGAGACGTTGAGGGTGGCTCTTCAAGTTTTAGAAGTAGATTTGATTTTAGCAGATATATGAAGGCTGATGAATCCAGAGCTATGCCGGAAGCTCTAAAATCGATATTTGCCCTCTTCTCCATCTCTTCAAGAAACGAGAGAAGTAGGAATGCTATGTTTATGTTCCACGGATTAATCTTTTGAAGGCGCTGTATGTTGAAGAGTATGTCCCATGGCGGCTGGAGATAAAATGGTTTTCCAGCTTCGCTCATTTTTATGCCGCTCCCTTAAATGCTGTTGAAATAACATATGAGATGCCATTTCGCCCATAAACACCATATATTTTGTCAGCTTTGCTAATTATTTCAGCTTTAAGAGTTATAACTATAAACTGCAAGTTTAGTTTAGATGATTCTTCAGCCAACAATTCACCTAATTTCTCAACGTGAAATGCATCTAAATGGGCATCTATCTCATCAAATAAATAGAATGATGCTGGCGAGAACTCTTGTAATGCAAATAGGAACGCAACGGCTGAAACTGATCTTTCACCACTACTAGCTCCGCTTACCAGTATTGGAGGCTTACCGGGGAACTGAACTATCATATCGACCCCTCCAGCAAAAGGGTTCTCTGGATTCTCAAGCTTTAAGGATGCTTTTCCTCCACCAGTTAGCTTAGAGAAATAAGTGGTTATCCTCTCATTTATTTTATTAAATGCCTCCATGAAGACCTTAATCTTTTTCTGTTCTATCTCCTCAATAAACTTTAGAATCGCCATCTTCTCCCGCTCAAGCTCATTAAGTCTGACTGATAGCTCCTTATACTTTGATATTTGCTCAGCGTATTGTGTTTCAGCCAGCTGATTAATGGCGCCTATACGTTCGAGTTCTATCTCCATTATTTTTAGCTGGGAATCGACATCTTTATCCGCGTAGTATTCGTCATGATGTAAAGTGCTATCCGCCTCTTTTATGTTTTTTAAGCGCTCTTTAAGCTCGCTAATCTGGAGATTTAAAGATTGCATCTTGAGGTTTAATTCGTTAAAAATCTTCATTTCATCCTCGTATTCCCTATCAATATTCATCAGCTCATTATCTAAGGAATCTATTCTTGAAGTGAACTCCTTAACCTTCTCCCTGGCGTCAATAAGCTCTCTGGAGATTTCGCTCTCCATTTTATTAAGTTCCTCAATTTTACTACGTGTCTCAGATTCCTCTTTAAGCGCATTTTTAATCTCGCTCTCCAAAGATTCTATTCGACTTGAAATATCGTTTATCTGGGCTGCTAGATTCCCTAGATTCCTTTTTAGTACATCCTCTATTCTAGATCTTATGGTCAATACTTCCGCTTCAGCACTATTGTACTTTTGTTTTAATGAAATTAATTCGTGGGCAATAGATTCACGCTGCTTCTCCACATCTTGAATTCTGAGAAAGTTTATCTCGCTTCTTACACGCTCAAGTTCGCTTCTTAAAATATTCTCTCTCTCATTCATCTCAGCTAACTTAGTCTCAAATGATGCTAATAGAGTCTTATCCTCCTCAATTCGCCTTGATAAGTCCAATATGTTATCTTCAACGTGCTTAATCTGTATTTCAGCTTGAGACGCGCTCTTCCTAACCCGTTCAACCTCACCCGCAAGTTTACCCAGCGACTCAGAGAATTTAGCTATGTCACTCTGCACTTTTGCTATCTCACCCTCTATCTCAGAAATTATATTCTCCCTATTCCCCAAATATTTATTCAGAGCATTAACAGCCTTATCTAAGCTCTTTAATGCTTCATCGCTTGGCACAAATGATGAAATGTCGATTGGGGTTCTGTAAAAGCCGCTTTCAACACCTCCTCCAGCCTCATATAAATCGCCATTTAGCGTGGTAACCCTAAAGCCCTCTTTCGAAGCTTTTATGGCAGCATCCTCACTTAAAGCTAACAAAGTATCGCCTAAAACGAAGTTTACGGCGGTTTCATACTGCTTATCGCACTTAACGAAGGATGAAATTTTACCGCTGAGACCCTCAATGTTAGCTTCTCTAATCTTATTATTGTTTACTAAAAGCCCATTTAATGGAATAATCTTGATTCTCCCAAGTTTCATCTTCTTTAATGTTTCTATGCATGTGAAGGCAACATTCATATCCTCCACTACCAGCGAGTCCAGCCAGCCTGAGGCTGCAGCCTCCACAGCTTTCTCATAGCCCTTCTCAATCTTTATCAAATTTCTAAGTCTGCCATGTACTCCATTAATAACTCCTAAAGCAGCTAGCTCCTCTATGCTCTTTAAAGCGTTTTCCTCAGATCTAATTCTTTTCACAAGTTTCTTCTGTGCTTCAAATTCTATGAGTGCTCCTTTAGCCATCTCAGCGACCCTTTCAGCCTCCTTAATTTCTTTCTCTAAAAGAGCCCTTTGCCTAAGCCGTTTCTCTAACGTTGCTTGAAGACCCCTCATCTGCTCAGCTTGCTCATTTACTATACCCTCCAATTTAGCTAGTGATTCGAGAAGCTTTTCGTAGTGTGCTTTCAGGTCAGCCTTTTTAGCTTTCAGGTCCTCAAGTCTCTGTGAATATACGCCTATTCTAGACTGAATTTTTGCGTATTCACTTTCAAGTTTCATTTTCTCTCTATGAATTTGATTCAGTTGCTCCTCAAGTTCACTTGCTCTCTTAGCTTTCTCCCCAAATATTGATCTCACCTTAAATATTTCGCCTGATATAGCGTCATAAAGCGCTTGTTTCTTAGCAATTTCATCCTTCAGCTCATTTAAGACTGCTGTTAGCTGCCTTATTTTCTCCTCCGATGTGTTAATCTCCCCATTTATTGTCTCAGATTGCTGCAGTAATTTCTCTTTGACTTCGCTCAACCTTTTAATCTCGGATTTTCCCTCATTAATCTTAAGAAGAATCTCATTGAGCTTGGACTTTAAGTTTCTAATGTTCACTTGAACTTCAATCATACAACTCTGCTTTCTCTCGATTTCATCAAAACCTAGTTTTCTTAGTTCGCTTTCCATGTCCCGGCGTTTGAGCCGAGTGTTTTCTCTACGCTCAAGCAGCCGCTTAATTTTCTCTTCAACCCCTATCTTTTCATTCAATATTTTGTTGACCTCAGATTCGAGTTTTCTTATCTCCCTAGAAATTTTTATTGATTCTAGGCGCGCTATCTCCCTTCTAATAAAATTATGGCGTAAAAGATTGTTTCTCTCCCTCTCTAAATCTTCAACTCTTTTTTGGACCTCGCTTATTTGCCCTAAAGCCGTCTTTATCGCTATATCAGCCTCTTTAAGTTTCGCTTCAGCCTCAGATTTCTCAGCATCGTATTGGGCTATTCCAAGCATGTCCTCAATAATTTTCCTCCGCTCTAAAGTGGATATTTCAGCCATCCGTGTAAGTGTACCCTGCAGTACGATGTTATGTCCATAGGGGCTTATCCCGGCGACTGAGAGGACTTCGAGCAGATGGGCTCTTGGAACTTTCCTGCCATTTATTCTATAAACGCTCTCTCCATTCCTGTCGATTTCACGTGATATTGTAACAGTTGATGTTTCAACTGGTAATCGTCCATCTGAATTATCAAACTGTATGATTACTTTAGCCTCACTCTTTTTTATGCTTGACTTCTCCCCTCCATTAAATATTAGGTTCGCGAAGCTTTCAGCTCTAAGTCTTTTAGCGCTCAGTTCACCTAAGCAGAATAAGACTGCATCAATAATATTAGTCTTGCCGCTACCATTTGGTCCAGTTATTGCAGTAAACCCCTTATCAAACGTTAATGTTGTTTTTAAACCAAATGTTTTGAAGCCATCTATTTCTATGCGTTTAATGTAAGGCATCCTTCACGTTTCTCCCAAAAACTATTTCAAATGCTTGAATTGAATAGTGTATTTATGAGGGAGAATTCGTTTTTCCCCTCTTAAATTCACGGGACCATTCAGCCATCCTCTTAACAAACATCTTTACCTTTTCATCCTCGCCATAAACTAGTGCATATCCATCTTTTTCAACCCTAAATCTTAATCCAATCTCTCGCGCAGTCTTCTCAATATGTTCGAGCGTAATCTCATCAGTGATTTGAACCCTAATCCATCTCTCACCTCTAGGCAAGTCTGGATGAAATCTTACTGGAGTTTCAGTCATCATTTCTTCAGCCTCAAGCTCGCATAATCTTCTTAAAGCATCATTAACATATTTCTCCCCAAATTTGCTTCTTGCTGCTGAAAGAACGTAGGCTTCAACATTACTCATGTATTCTTCTAAACGGTGGATGTTTTCTGGATGAGATCTATCGATCTTAAGGATTTCCAGCATAATTTTTGCTGAGCGTAAATCGTTAATTATTTTAGGAGGCACTCTTTCACCGCCCCCATAAAGATCGTTTATTATGTCAGCCAGTATCCTCCACCGTGCTTCCCAATTCATCATAAATGCCTCGCGAATAAAATAATGCTGATTTAACCATAAACTTATCGCTGAGAAAAATATGAGTCTTCATGAATATTAAGATTCCAGCACTCCTGTTAGAACGGAACATCATAAACTCCCCATCTACTATTCAACCGATGCGTAAATATTAGTTTCTAACATATTAATCTATACGCACATAAAGGTTTAATAATGCTTCACCTAAAATTCAATATCCCGGTAGGCGAGTAAACGTTTAATCTTTAACTACGCTACCGAGGCGTATAAATAAATGTCATTCTTAAGATTTAAGCAGGTTATAGTGCTCAGATCCGACCTAAAGATGAGCCCTGGAAAGGCAGCTGCTCAAGCAAGTCACGCCGCTGTCTCGTCAGCTGAAGAGGCGAGGAAGAGTAATCCTTTATGGTGGAAAGAGTGGATTGAGAGCGGGCAATGCAAGATAATATTAAAAGTTAACTCGGAGAGCGAGCTTTTAAGACTGGAGAAAAAAGCTAGGGAAATGGGTTTACCAGTAGCCTTAATATCCGATATGGGATTAACTGAGCTTGAGCCTAACACAATAACGGCTCTCGGCATAGGTCCAGCCCCATCAAATATTATAGACAAGATTACTGGTAGCTTACCATTATATTGAGGATTTAAGAATGCTTAAAGTTCCGGAAATAGAACGAAGTATTGGAATAGAAGTTTACGCTTCAGAAACTAAAGGTATAGGCGGAGTCATTAAGCTATTCCCGGAAGACTTTATTGTTGAAGAGATTTTAACTGATGGCTCTAGGGCTTCTGTTAAGCTAGAGGATAATGTGGTTGGTTCGCTTTCCAATAATGGCCGCTACCTTATTTGCATCTTAATTAAGAAAGGCTGGGACACCCTCCTAGCCATAGAAGAAATAGCTAAATTGCTGAACATAAGCTCTGATAGAATAGGTTTTGCTGGAATAAAAGATGCAAATGCCCTAACAGCTCAGTACGTAAGTATAGGCGGCATATCTCCTTCAAGATTAGCGGAAATAAAAATTAGAGACCTACTTATTAAGCCATTAGGTTTCTCAAATGAAGAGATATCGCCTGAAAAACTTTTTGGAAACAAGTTCACGGTAACTGTTAGATTAATAAGGCTTAGGGAGAAAACGATCAGGAGGAGAATTGAGAGGATAGGCAGAGAGATTGCGGATTTAGGCGGGGTCCCAAATTTCTTTGGGCATCAAAGGTTTGGGACCATAAGGCCAATAACGCATATTGTTGGAAAACATATAGTTAAGGGTGATTTTAGGGAGGCCGTCTTAACATTTCTCACCCATCAAAGCCCCTATGAGGAGGCAAAGGTTAGGAAGATTAGAAGAGAATTATATGAGACAATGGACTTTAAATTGGCGCTGAAAAATTTTCCAAAGAGCTTAATTTATGAGAGACTTATTTTAGCGCATCTCTCAAGGAGCCCAAACGATTATTTGGGTGCGTTACATAAGATTCCATTAAATCTACGTAAGTTGTTTGTGCAAGCTTACCAATCATATTTATTTAATAGGTTTTTGAGTGAGAGAATCAAACGAGGAATATCCTTAAAAGATGCTTTAGAGGGAGATTACGTTATAAAGTTGAATGATAATGGGCTGCCGGAGAAAGGTTTCTTCAAAGCTGAAATAAGTAATATGCGAACCATAAATGATGGGATTAAGAGTGGAAGAATGGTTCTCGGAATACCTTTAGTAGGGCTTAAGCAGCCGCTGTCAAGTGGAACGCAAGGTGAGATCGAGAGGGAGATCCTAGAGGATGAGGATGTGAGCGCAGAGGATTTTAAGAGAGCCCAAATAGTAAAGGTTAATGCTTTAGGCGGGTTAAGGCCAGCTTTAGCGAGAGTTAGTGACTTAAAGATTTCCATTATGGAGAATGAGAAGAAAACTGATGGAAAAGCTGTCATATTCAGTTTTACGCTTAGTAGGGGGGCTTATGCAACAATACTTTTAAGGGAATATATGAAGCCCTCAACTGATAAGCAGCTTATTGAAAGTGGGTTCTAATGGATTTTAAAGAATCTTCTTGAGAATCCAATCTAGGAGTTTTTCTGGCGGAATATTTCTTTTTGCGGCTTCCTTCAGCATCTCCCCATGCTCATTAAGCGCCCTATTTAGAGCTAAGAGAAGCTTTCTAATAGCATCCTTAGATGTGCCAAATTCTTTTAGAATTTCGTTCTCCGTCATGTTCCAGTGCGTAATCATTGTGCAATCCCCATTAATCTCTAATGGAAAACTGTCGGCTGATGGCTTTGACCCATTCATCCACCAGAAGGGCCAAACCTTGCAGATTAGCGGCCTGCTATCGTTTAGAGCGCAACCTTTTCTAGGTATAAGGGCTATGCAGGAACCGTTCACAAACCTTGTCTGGAGACGATAATAGACGCCCCCCCAAAAGTAATATATTTGTGACATTTCGGGATCCGATAAGTGGTGAAGGTAAATTTTCGGGATCTCACCAACCTCAACTATTTCCTTCACCTCAAATAAGGAATAGCTCTTCAGTAGCAGTCGCAGATCCTCAACTAATATAAACGGGCGGCAGCGACTGCAGCATCCAAGCCCAAGAGAGGCGCAGCGGAGACATAAATCATGAGTTACACACTTTCCCCTTAACGTATAGGGGTCTCCTCCCTCAGGTGGGAGGATGCTGATGAGAAAATATGTGCCCGAAGTTTTAAAGTTTTCGTTTTAGAGGAATAATGTTACTGCCACTTTAATATAAACCGCCGTTAGATTTTATTTTTGCTCATGACTTTCCGAAAAATCATTGATTAGTTGGTTGCTGAACTGGATTAAGTGGGCAAAGCATATATGTTAAGAGTTATCTCAATTTTTCTGGTGGTTTATAGGTGAGAAACAAGCGCTTCTGGATTCAAACGATTAGTTTTCCCCTGATTGGGCTCCTATTATTTATAGGTGGACTTATGAGTAGTGATGTTGTTTATATGGTGTTTGGGCTTTCGCTAATGTTTGCCGCCATCTCAATTACCCTAACAACTCGCGTGATGAGCGATTTGAGGATTAAGCGCTACGTTGAAGTAATAACTGCCGCGTTCTCTCTGGGAATAATTATTTGCGGGTATTTGTTGAGCGGTACGCTAATACTCATGATCTCCACATTAATAATAGCCGCACTTCTAGCATTAGCTTTCTCCCTCTCATATTTGCCTCCAAGAATTAGGGGTGAAATATAGCGTTTTTCACGCGTTCTCTATTCTGCCATCTCTGATCGTGTAGATTTTTGTGCATCTCTCTGCTACTATCGGATCATGGGTCACTATAATAAATGTTTGCCCATTCCTCTTGTTCAGATCCTTAACAAGGTTCATTAAAGAAAGCGCGGACTTAGAATCTAAATCGCCAGTTGGCTCGTCAGCTAAGACTATTGATGGGTTATTTACTAGGGCTCTCGCTATAGCGACACGCTGCTGCTCCCCGCCGCTTAACTCATCAGGCTTATGGTCAGCTCTAGCCTCTAAGCCAACCGTTTTGAGTAGATTAAGCGCTCTTTCCCGCCTCTCAGCTTTGGGAACGCCTAACAAAGCTAATGGAACCTCAACATTCTCTAGGGCTGTCAATGTCGGTATAAGGTTGTAAAATTGGAATACAAAGCCAACCTTCCTAAGCCTATAATCGGCTAGCTCCTTCTCACCCAACACGGTTATATCAACCCCATCAACAAATATTTTGCCCCTAGTTGGCTTATCTAAGCCCCCTATAAGATTTAGAAGGGTTGTCTTACCGGATCCGGAGGGGCCCATTATGCCAACTATCTCGCCAGCTAAAACTTGGAGGTTGACATCATTTAAGGCTGGTACATCAACTTTACCGCGCCTATAAACCTTGCTTAGATTGATTGTTCTAACAATTGTTTTAGACATGTCTCAAAGCCTCCACAGGCTTCATTCTAGAAGCACGCCAAGCTGGGTAGAGGCCGGCTAAAACACCAACTAAAGCCCCTAAAGAAAAGCATAATATAATATTTGTCGGCGTGATTGCTGGTGTTGCAAGCCTAATGTTTAACATTACCCTGCCGCCTACTCTCGGATTCCTCATCCCGAAGGGTGAAGAACTGATTGTGAACAGTCCAGGCGTTAAAATTGGGAAAATATATGCGAGAATCCCTCCAACAGCCACGCCGACTCCACCGCCTATCAATCCGATTAACAGCGACTCTGCAAGGAACATCTTCATTATGTCGCGGCTTTTTGCCCCTATAGCCTTTAATATACCTATTTCGCGGGTTCTCTCAGTGACAGACATTATCATCGTGTTGATAACGCCGAAGCTACCGGCGAATAAAGCCACTAAACCAATTGTGGCAAAGAACATTGTTAGGGTGTTTAGCATCTGGGTTGCTTGCTGAATAGCTGTCGTTGGTGTTGTAACTCTAACACCTGGCACTGTTGACTGTATTATGTTTGCGACATTACTAACTATGGATGGGTCTTCGCATTTAACGAGTATCTGCGTTACAAGCCCATGCTCACCAGTAATATTCTGAGCGTCAGCTAATGTAATGTAGCCAGCATACTCTTGAAAGATCATTCCAGTCTCAAATATGCCGATTACCTTGAAAATTCGCTCTTTCCCACCCTGACCCGTACTAAGATTAACCGTGTCTCCCATCGTTATGTTTAGGAGATTTACTAATGCTTTTCCTAGAACAATCTCGCCGTTACTATTATCTGAGAGGAAACTGCCCTCAACAATATTTAGCCCGCCGGTGACAATCTCATATGATGATGGTGCAACACCATATACTGTGATTCTCCTACCATTAATGGATCCGCTAAATGAGAATTGAGGTGAGATGGCATATACGCCTGGAAGCTTGCTTATCACCTCTATTATTGACTCATCTAAAGTGCTGGGGCTTGGCGAGCCGAAAAATCCGCCGCCACCCATCCTATCTCTGAATAACGTGGAATTGGATACAGTTATATCAGCTCCACCTAAAAAGCGAACCATACTCCTTGCTTGAGCCTCCATGCCGGAAACGAGAGACAAGAGAATGAACATCATGCTTATGCCAACAACTATGCCTGAAACTGTTAAGGCTGTTCTTAGCCTCCGCCTCTTCAGATTTCTAGCAGCTAAGCTCCAAGAAAACATATACAAGCCACCTCTTAACACTCTCTTTATTTTACGATAAAGTTTTCATAAAAAAGAGGAGGGAGTTTAGGGCGACGTAGACTTATCGTTCACTGTCACATTTACTATTGTTATCTTCACAACTTTTCCCTCCTTTAGATCCACCTCCACAAAAGCCCTATTATACCCGCCTTCTTTAATTAATGTTAGAAGGACTTTATCAACCTGCGCTGTAACCTGACCGTTCTCTTGAACCGTAAGTTTCATATGTATCGGTTTAATGTCGCTCACATTATAGCCCTTGCTCAAAAGATTCTGTACATCGGTGTCGTTGCTCGCTATCTCTAAAACTTTGCTCTTGAATCCTTCACTTAACTCTATCTCAACCCCCCTAAATCCCTTACAATACTTATTTCCCAGAATCCACTTCCAGCCGCGCCTAAAGGCCCATGTAAAATTGTTGGCATCACTAACGCAGGGAGGATGCTTCGCTGAAGTCGGCGTCATTCTAAATTCATACCCGGTTTGCCAGGGCAACCATGAGCGACCATTATAAATGGCGTATGCTGAGGAAACTATGGCGCCCAATATGGCTAAACCCAAAACCGCTGATAGCGTTAATGTAATCTTCTTCAATACGTATCACCGCACCATTCATGGGAGAATGGGCGTATAAAAAGATTTTTCAGAATTATATCATATTTCATCCAATATTGCATAGGATATGGAAAAGCGTACTACACTTACGATTTTATTTGAGGCTTATATATAGCAGAATTAGGAGGGCAGCGAATGTGAATATGTCCGGCAGCATAGCGAAGGGTCCAAGACCGAAAGCTCTGAAACTGAAGAGCAACTGTATGAAGGGGTTAGATGAGATAGTATAGAAGAGTAGGATTAGCAAGAATATTATGAGACCTATTGTGAATTGAGATTTAGTCTTCCGATAAATATCCACATATATAAAGAGTAATATTAATGTAAGCGAAATATTAACTGTTGATATAACAGATTTAATAGTGTAGAAGAGTTCTATGTCCGGTATAAAAATTCCTGAGGGTGGAATAATACCCCATTCTCTGAAACTTGACAGCATAGAAGACTCGAGTTCTCTTATGCCGATTTCACCCCTCCGGTATTTCTCCACTAATTCCCTGATCACTTTCATCTGACTTTCATCGAGGCCCCAGCGCCTCCTAATTTGGCGCTCTATAGAAGCTCCTGTAATGCTTAAACTGCATATTGCCGAGATGAGAGCTACCGCTAATAAAATCGCAACTATTAATATTATCTTACTATCTTTATTATTCATCAACCTTTTCATTTTCATCTACCTCCTTTTCTCCTTTTTCCCAATTTTCTCCCAAATCTCCCTGAACACGTTAAAGTTCTCCTCCATAATGGGGGTTAAAAAATATGTGACACCATATTTGCTTCCAGCTGAGGTAACTATCTTATTCTTCTCAAGTATCTCGAGGTGGTGTCTTATAGTCCTATAGTCAACACCTAATAGATTTGCTAGCTGATTTGCATTCATCGGGGTCTCTTTTAGCGCCATAATTATTTGAGCCCTCATGGCGCCGCCCCTGGTTCCAGCAATAAGCCAACCCAATATATGCTTTAGATATTTAGCGTAATAGCTCATTCATCCAGCTCCAGGCAGCCTTTTTCCTTCAGTTTTCATCGCCCCATAGCTGTAACTATAATAGTCAGGCGAATTATTTTTCTAATTTTACCTTAAAAATCTTCCAGCCGAATGAAGGTTCCTGAAATAATCCTGAAAAACCTTTAATAATCTAGTGCACTTCCATTTTAGATGCTGACATGAGCGGGGTGACATAATGCACTTAATTGCATATGAAGAAACTAAGAAACCCATTATCCTCCTTGTGATAGCTACATTATTAGTGGCAAGCTTACTTACAGCAGGTTTTCTAGGCTACATGATTGGTTATAGAGCTGCCTCAGAGGAAATTAATGAACTCAAAAATCAAATTCAGGAGTTAAGGCAATGTTTCATTAACCTCCAAAATTCTATAAATGCAATAGCTCTGAACGTTTCATTGCAGCCGCCTCTTATAAGTGAAAGCATACCGCTACCGCAAATTTATGAGCGAGTTAAAAACTCCGTTGTTTTAGTTAGGGGGTTAATACGCTACTCCAGCCCTTTTGGATTCTATTATGAGACGGTTCAGGGATCAGGATTCGTTTACAATTTTACTGGACAAATGGTGATAATCACAAATTACCATGTTGTTTATGGCGCAACAAATATTACTGTGACCTTCGCAAACGGAAACAGTTACGTGGCGCATATCTTAGGATACGACCCGTATGTTGATCTAGCCGTTCTTTCAGCAGAAGCCCCGGAGAACGAGTTTTATCCGCTTGAAATAGTTAGTTCATCAACTCTTAAAGTTGGCGACTTAGTTATAACTGTTGGAAACCCATATGGGTTAGCTGGCTCAATGAGCATAGGTGTAATAAGCGCTTTAGGAAGAACTATAACGGAAAGTATAACGGGTGGATATCCAATAGCGAACGTCATACAAACAACAGCGCCACTAAACCCCGGCAACTCAGGTGGACCGCTGCTAAACTCTAGAGGACAAGTTATCGGGGTGACAACAGCTATTGTCAGCGGTTCCCAAGGTGTAAGCTTCGCAATACCCTCAAACACAATACTAAGAGAGATAGAAGCGCTAGTCAAGGAAGGCTCATATAACAAGCATCCTTGGCTTGGCGCTTCAGGTATAGATATGACTTATGAAATCGCAAAAGCTATGGGTACTAATGTGACTTACGGTTGGCTGATAACGCAAGTTGTAAGGGATGGACCGGCTGATAGAGCTGGGTTAAGGGGTGGAACAAAAATAGCATACATAGCTGGGCAACGAGTAATTATTGGAGGCGACATAATAATTGCGATAAACAATAGGAGAATAACTGGAATAGATGATTTATCCTCCTACCTGGAGGAATATACCATGCCGGGGCAAATAATTAATGTGACAATAGTTAGGGAAAACAGGGTAATAAGCATAAAAGTTGAGTTAGGTTCTAGACCGCTTGGTTAGGTTCGTTTAAATTTAGGGTGTAAGCCTAAACCTATCCCTTGGAAATAAGACGACTTCCCTAATATTTCTGACGCCGGTTAACATCATCACTAGCCGCTCAAGACCAATTGCCCATCCAGCATGTGGAGGCATACCATAATCGAAGACTTGGAGGTGATATTTGAAGGATTCCGGGTTTAAGTTTTGCTCTCTCATCCGCCTAATTAAAAGATCCTTATCATGTATGCGCGTTCCACCCGAAGCTATTTCAATCCAATGCCACATTAAATCAAATCCCTCGCTTACTTCCGGCCTATCGTCCTTAGGCTTTATATAGAATGGTTTTATATGTGTTGGCCACTCTGTTATAAAATAAAAGTATGGGTGCAACCTACCCAGAATTCTATAGGCTACTGTAGGTATGTCTTCACCCCAGCTTATTTTTAGGCCAGCATCTCTCAGTTCACTAATAATTTCATCATATGTTAACCGCTTAAATGGTGTGCTTGGGATTTCAATGTTATGTTTAAGTATCTCGAGATCCCTCCAGCATCTCTCCTTAACTACTCTACATACATGCTGCAGAAGTCTCTCAGCAACCTCCATAACGTCCTCTGCTGTTGCGAAAGCTTCCTCAATATCAATTGAGATGAACTCTGTTAAGTGGCGCCTTGTATGAGATTTCTCAGCCCTAAATGTTGGGCCAATCTCGTAAACCTTCTCAAAGTCTATTACGAGCTGCTCCTTATAGAGCTGAGGGCTTTGCGCTAAAAAAGCCTCCCTCTCGAAGTATGCTACTGGAAAAAGGTTGGCGCCGCCCTCAGTTGCCGTCGCAATTATTTTGGGTGTGTGAATCTCCATAAAACCATTTTTAGAGAGAAACTCTCTAGTTGCTTCTAATGCCACATGGCGAATCCTAAAAATTGCTTGATTCTCACTTCTAATTAGATCTAGAATCCTAGCATCTAATCTTACATCTATATCTGCTGGCGTTTTTCCAGTAATGTCCAGCGGAAGCGGCTGCTTCGCAACATTAAGAACAATTATGCTTTTAGGTATAACCTCTACTCCTCTAGGTGCCTTCTCCATTTTTCTGACTATTCCCCTAACGCTTACACAATCCTGACGCTGCAGGCTCTCGACCTGTTTAACCAGGTTTATGTCGGTCTCATCCCTCGGAACAGTTATCTGCACTGTTCCCTCCTTATCCCTTAATATTAGAAATTTTATGCCTCCTAAATCCCTAATATCTTTTATCCAACCAGCTAAAGTAACCTCTTTACCATCGAGATTTTGAGTGATCTCCATTGTATAATGTGTTCTCTTCCAAATCTTTTGGTAAGCTGATTTTCCGCTACTCATGTACCTCTTTCACCGTTAATCTGCAAATTCCACCCGAAGAGTTATCCCCTTAACTTTTCTCGCAATCTCCTTCATAGCGTTCACATTTATTAAACTTCTCCTTCTATCTTTCCCTTTGAGGATAACTCGTGTTTCAACAGATCCATCTGGCAACCATATTTTATTTATGGTAAGTACAGTTAATGGAGCAAAGAGATCCTCAAGAAACTTTCTCTCGCTAGAATTATATTCCAGAATACGAACTGTTTTTCCAGTTTTGTTCTCCAGAAACCTTATAATTTTCCCACCATAGCTCAATATCTTATTTGCGTCCCCCCTCCTAACAAGTACAGCCAAAATATTATCTGCCTCAATGGCGCCACGAAAATAAACATCCTGAAGAAGGGGATATTCATTTTCAACAGAAATAAGCAAGCGAGCTATCTCTACATCTAGATGAGTTACTTCTCCACTCTCAATTTTCGCCCTACATTTTGAACATAATATTCCACTTCTTAAGCAGAATTGGCATAGCTCTGCTTTCACCTTTCCTCAATCCCTCCAAAAACGAGGAGGGTGGCCGAACTCTTTTCTCTGAAACTGCCACTCACTCCTTTTGCAGATTTCATGCACTATCATAATTTAATAGTTAGATAAATCTTGCGGTATTTAAATATCCCTATGCTAAACACTCGAACCACTCTCACCCACTGCATAAAGCGGGATAGCTAATGCTGAGCCTCTGGTAGACCTTTTTAGGTCTCAACAACCTCTCCGACACCAACGCAAATAAATGAAAAAGAGCTTATAAACTCAACTTCTAACCGTCAATTTTCAAAACAACCTCAAAAATAAAAAATAAGTGTTAGAGGCGAAGTATTATTCTAATATGTGTTTCAGCGCACCAGTGTTATCTCTATTGTGCTGACATTTGCAGGCGTGTTTCTATCACTAGATTGAACCTGTTCAGTTCCTATATTGATATTTCCTATCTTAACGTCCGGCATAAAACGGCGTCTAACAATCTCAACAACGTCAACAGCTCTGCTTATAGCTCGCCCTCTAGCTTTAACGCTTACCTCCCTCGCTCCACCATGAAACAATGTTATGCAGGCCAGTACGTAGTTCATCACAGGTTTACGTCCTACCAGTACGTTGCTACTTTCTGGCAAATTTACCGCCTCGCCTTAAACTAGATTTCATGCACTATTGCAGCTTAACTAAATAAATATCTTACGGTATTCAGTCGACAAATCCTATGCAGCTAATTAAATGAATTCCTGCAACTTAGTATGGAAGCCTTTATATGCTGGGTTGCCGAATCCCAAATTTGCTAAGCATAAGTATATATGCTTGCTTGAGCTTCTTGTTTTTCATGATGTTTGCGATAAAAGCAGATGTTATTTTAACTCCTCAGGAAGTTTTTAGGGAGGCATATGTTTTAGTAGAGGAAGATAAAGTTGCTGGGGTATCTAAAGATAAACCTGAGGGGTTGAAGGACGTACATAAATACGATAACTGTATTCTTGCTCCAGGACTTGTTGATATTCATATTCATGGAGGCTTTGGTATTGACTTAACATACTCGACTGCTAAAGGAGTCATCGAGTTTTCTAAGAATCTGCTGGCAACTGGCGTAACATCATATATGCCAACAATAGTTACAGAGTCTTTTGATATGATGAGGTCGGCGGTAAAAAATATTAGTGAGGTTTCAAGCATGCGCGGTGGATCAAGAATTTTAGGAGTTCATCTTGAGGGGCCATATCTTAATCCTGTAAGGGGTGGAGCGCAACCTAAGGAGTATATACGTAAGCCATCTTTAGAGGAGTTTGAGAAACTTTACGATGCAAGCCGCGGGCTTATAAAGCGAGTAACAGTAGCTCCCGAGATTGAGGGAGGAATAGTTTTTATAAGGGAGGTTAAAGAAAAATTTGGAGTTAAAGTTTCTCTTGGACATAGTGATGCAACATACGAGCAAGCATTAAAGGCAATCGAGGCCGGCGCAAACATTATAACCCACTTATTTAATGGTATGAGGGAATATCATCATCGCGAGCCAGGAATAATAGGTGCAGCATTAACTGCAAGAAAAGTTTACTCGGAAATAATCTCTGATTTTATTCATTTACATCCGGCAACAATAAACTTAGTGCTAAAATGTAAGGGAACTGATAAAACTATTCTAGTTAGTGATTCCATATCAGGCACAGGACTTAGTGATGGCTTTTACATGCTTGGATCCCACAAAATAATTATAAAAGATGGGATAGCGAGAACCGAGAGCGGATCCTTAGCTGGAAGTACATTGACTCTAATAAAAGCAGTGCAGAATATGGTGAAAATGGGGGTAAACCTCAAAGAAGCTGTAAAGATGGCTACATCTACGCCATGTAATGCTATAGGCATAAAGAAAATTGGTAGGATCGCTAGGGGTTGCAAAGCAGACCTCATAATATTAGATAGAAATCTGAATGTTATAGAAACATATATTGATGGAAAAATTTACGATAAGAACAATTGAGTTCAGTTTAGCTATAGAGGGAAGATCTTAATATTCAGATGATAAAGTTGGCAGATTCAACTGAGATTTTATTACAAGAGAACAGAAACATCATTCTTTAACTAACTCTAAAAATTCGGAGAGAAATTTTTATAATATGTACTGATGTTTTCCAACGCATGGAACCAGCCATTATTGCAACATGGAAATTTGGTGCGAAGGCTGTAGAGGCTGGTATAAGCGTCCTTCGAGCCGGCGGTTCGGCTTTAGATGCTGTTGAAGAGGCAATAAAAACCATTGAAAACGACCCAACAAATAGGAGTGTTGGATTATGGGGGTACCCAAACATGTTGGGGGAAGTGGAGATGGATGCTTCTATAATGGATGGGTCGACGCTGAGGGCTGGAGCCGTAGCTGCCGTTAAAAACGTTAAAAACCCAATTTCTCTAGCAAGAAAGGTGATGGAATTAACCCCACATGTTATGTTAGCTGGTGAAGGAGCGTGCATGTTTGCGCGTCTTTTAGGTTTCGAATACCGAGCGCCTCTGCACCCTGAGGCTGAAAAAGCTTGGAAAGAATATATTGCTAAAATTAGTAGTTCAAAGCCTGAAAAAAATACCTTAGACTTTTGGGCTAAACGCGTTTACGAAACAAAAATACATGATACGATTGGTGTGGTTGCAATTGATAAAAATGGAAATATTGCTGCTGGATGCTCAACGAGTGGTTTAGCCTTTAAAATGCCTGGGAGAGTTGGGGATTCACCAATTATAGGCTCAGGAGTATATGCGGATAATCTTGCCGGAGGCGCAAGCGCAACCGGTCTGGGTGAAAATATTATGCGTTTTTGTCTCACAAGAATAGTTGTTGGATACATGTATGAGGGATTGAGTGCGCAAGAAGCAGCGGATAAGGCGATGAAATATATTCTCAGTAGAGATAAATCAGCTAAGAATATTGCTGTTGTAGCTTTAGACGCTAAGGGGAGACCTGGAGCCTCAACTACATATGACACTTTTGAGTATGCATTTATGACCGTTAAAATGGATAACCCCCATCTTAAGACAATCCAATGTGTTAAAATAGTATGAAGTTGGCATAAAAATCCATTTACTGGGATCCGGCAAAGAAAACCTTCAACTTCAGTTAGGTGATGAATCGCTGTAAAGTTTATTTCCCCATATCCGTAATGCTTCTGGATGCGGTTTGGATGCCTGAAAGATCGAAGAAAGCTGAAATCGGCGGGGAATCTTCAAGCATTAAACATGGAGTTTCTTCAGGCTTGAAGAAGGCCGTTAACGGAGTGGTGGCACACCATTTTACAGATAGCCAAAAACCATGAAATACTGAAACATATGTGCCCCTTAAGCGTTGAAGGAACCCCTGCTCTTGAGGTGGCAGTGCTATTAATGAGGGAGTGGGTGAGGAAGCCCCTAAATGCAACGAATAAAAATGAACATCTAGGGACAAACTGGAGAAAACCCTCATAGTGGAGAAGAGGTGTTGAAAGGGCTGAGCCATTAAACATTAGGCAACCAACATAACGCGGAAGCCAAGTAAACGGAAAAAACCGATGAAACATACAGCATCAAAACCAAAAAATTTTGAGTTCTATCATTTAGGGCTGAGCAGTTCACCTGAGTGAAATTTGCTTGGCGAGTTCTCTCCCCTTATTTCCGAAGGCCGCATAGTTTGATGGTGTGGTTCTTCCATACCATGTGTGGAGACAGAAGCCGCTTGCTCCTCCTTTTGCAGCCATAATCACTGCAGATTCGACATCGCTGGGTGTTGCTGGAGCATCACCAACTATTCCAGCTACGAGAGGGTAATTTAATCCAACTTCCTCTCTGGCCTTTTTAATCTCGTAATAAACATTTATTGGAGGAAAACCATGCTGTGAGAAAAGGGTGAAGGATGGGGGTCCCTCGTATCCTGTTAACCGCTTAAAAAGATTCATTATATCCTCATCAGGTATCGATGGAATCTTATCTTTTATGGCTAGAAGCGGATTTATCTCGAAGGAGCCTGTTCTCTTATGGAAGAAGATTATTTTATAATAGTCACAGTAGGATTTATGCCTTCTATAATCTTGACCTATAGACCAGGACCATGTGGGTGGAAGCATATCCTCTGAAACTATGAGTTTAGGGTTTATGGATTTAATAGTCTCCCATATTATTTTAAGGGCCCGCTCAACTATTCTACATCTGAAATTAAGCCATTCAACAAGCTCCGGATAATTTAGGAGAAAGCGGACCATATCATATGCCCCCCTAAAGCTATCATGAAGCCTATAGAATGCTTCCGGCGAAGATTTCAGGGAGGTTTCTGTGATTTCCCTAACTACTCTTCTGATGGACTCTATGTTTACGCCCTCCTCCTTTGCAAGTTTAATGCAGTGTTCACAAAAGCATGATTCTGGAGCAACATGATGTAGAGGGTAAAGCGCTCCAGGCTGCCCATATGGGTTCGTCATTCTAGGATGCATATCTATATATAACCCATCAAGTTCCAGTCCCCTAATTCCCCCATAGTTTTCAGCTATGTCTCTCACTCTGGCCAAAACATATTCTATCACGTCAGGATTTGATGGGCATGATATTGAGGGGCTTCTATTTCCCAAAACATCGACGATGGAGACTTCAGGGAAGCTTCTTGCAAGCTCTGAACTTTTAGGGTCTATTACAACCTCAACCTCTAAACCTAAGTCTTCTGCCATACAACATATCTCTTTAAGCGTTGGCGTACTCTCCTCTCTTTTCATCGGAGGAATTTTTCTGAGTCCCCTGTAATATTCTGGATGCGCTCCCTCATATCCAACAATTATAGTTGTGATCCCACACTCCGCATAGAATTCTAGAGATCTTCTATAGCCGATTTGGAGCATCTCATTCTTTGATGTCCAAACGCCTATATAGGGCTTCATGATCACTTCACCCATATTCTCGTAAGCTCATCCTTCTTAACGTGTTCTCTCTTTACTCGGCATATAGGTTCCTTGCCAAATGTGCGGATAGCAATCTCATCACCCCTCGAAGGCGCATTAATCCTTACCCAACTGTAGCTACCATCCTTATTACGTATCTTAAGATTCCATTGCTCAAAAACTTCCGACGTTACCTCCTCAACCGCTTCAGCCTCACCTGAAACCTCATAAACCATGCTGCTTCCATCAGGATACTCAACGATTATAAAGTTTCTATTTTCCAATCAAATCACCTCAAACTTGAATGTTAAATATCTAGAATTTTAGGTTTATTTCTATCAGCATTAAACCATGTTATGGATTTAATGCCAACCCCCTTTAAATTGGACGTGGCAACCTAGCATATAAAGGCTTTGCTCTCGGGAACCCTTAAGCTGTAATAAACAATATATAAGGCGTTATTCTAGAAGCATCAGAGGGTGGTTCCCGCATGGATAAGGTTAAAGTGCTGGTTGTGGGGGCTGGAGTATGGGGGAGAGAACACTGCGCCTCAATCAAAAGAATACCTGAAGCCGAGCTTGTTGGCGTTGTTAGCAGAAGTTTAGATAAGGCGTTGAAGGTTGGATCTGAAATGGGACTTAAGGCTTTCACATCAATATCTGAGGCGATAGAGGAAACTAAGCCAGATGCGGTGACAATAGTGCTTCCACACGGCTTACATCTTGAGGCAACGCTTGAGGCGATAAAATATGGAGTGCATCTTTATGTGGAGAAGCCTTTCGGTGCATCGCTTAGAGACGCTCAATTAATGGCTGAGGCTGCTAGAAAGAGGGGCATTAAAATGATGGCTGGCTTCAGCCAAAGATATATCTCAAACTATAATGAGATGGCTAGATTAGCAAGGTCTGGGGAGCTTGGTAGAATACGTTATGTCTTCGCTAAGAGGCAGGCGATGGGCGGCTTTATAGAAGGACATTGGACTAGCGATATAGCGCTCGCCGGCGGTGGAGCATTGGCTGGCTGGGGTACGCATGATGTAGACTTAGTAATGCATGTAGCTAACTCTGAACCAAAATATGTCTATGCAATGATGGAGTTTGACGAGAAGGGGCGAGATATACAGAGCCACGTTTTAATTAAATGCGAAAATGGAGCAATATGCGAGACTGGAATAGAATATTACGCATTCGGAGGAGACTGCTTCGCATGGGTTCTAGGAGAGAAGGGGCGGGTTGACGCTGTACGGGAGGGTAAACTGGTAATAGTTAGGGATGGACTGCAACCTGAAGTGAGGGAACCATCTCTTAAGGAGTATAGATCATACTTTTTGACAGAGGCCCTAGAAGCTTTCATAAAATCGATAGTGAACGATACTGAACCGCCTATACCAGCAGAGGACGGTGTAAGAGTATGGAAGATTGTTGAGGCAGCCTATAAATCAGCCCAAACAGGCAATCCAATCAAAATATTATAGATGCCTAAAGTTCCCATTTACCCATGATTTTTATTTCCCATCATTCACGAAATTAAAAATGGTTCCCTTTAAGAGAACATGAGCGTTTGTGGAGATAAGGATAATTAGCGGGGGAGTTACCGTGTGATCGTCATCTTCCCTATGTAATTGAAAATCCACATTTTTCGTTCATTAAGAAAGAGACTTTTCACCATGATAGATGCCAAAGCTTATTAAAGGAAGCGTTTTCTTCTTTATTGGGCGAGTTAATATGTCTGGAACGAGTTTAAGAGTTTATCAGGATTTTTTGCTGGCAATAATGGGTCATATACTCATAAACCAGTACAGGGAGGAGGCTCTGGACGCTTTAATATCATGAATACATGAAAAGATTAGAGAGAAATGGAGGGAGATATCAAAGTCAACTGAAAGG
>Ga0080004_1135172_pt1 | contig 22685 bp, 26 predicted proteins | sample WasSprMetagenome_FD_69207 | JGI IMG/M metagenome (GOLD analysis project Ga0080004, IMG submission 69207) | Sulfidic aquatic microbial communities from Washburn Spring, Yellowstone National Park, USA - WS (SPADES assembly) (version 2) | ecosystem: Environmental > Aquatic > Thermal springs > Hot...
TAAATCCCTTCCTGTCCAAAGAAACAACGCTTAGCTTATCGCCATTCCTCAAGCCTAACCTCTCCCGAACCTCAGCAGGAACATAAATCTTCTTTTTATGGTATGTTGTTTCAGTCAATTTTGAATACCCACAATTTTTCTTTTGAATTTTGTACCGTTTTCCGGCCTCTTTTTCAACTTGAATACTAAAATCTTCTTATTTTTTAAAAGCTTTAAACGTTTTTTCCAGGGACAGCCCTATTCAGGTGTGGACGTAGGCTTCAGCTTTTTAGCTAGTTTGGATAAGCCTTAACACAGCCTAAGGACGACGATCAGCGTTAAAGCGTCATAGAAAGAGGCTAGAAAACCCCTCCAAAATAAAGAATTAACACCATTTTTAACCAATTTAGCAACATCCTAGACGGGATGGAAAACGCTTTTTGGATTTGCGTTGAGGGTGTTCGTGGTGGCTTGGGCCCGTCGCGCGCTTGGTCCGTTTGAGACCCTTGTCCTAGACTGGGCCTCCACCGCATTGTTGGAGGCTTTAGACGTGCAGATAAGCCTGGTGGAGGCTAAGATCGCCGCCATCGCCGTGGATGATGAGAGGGTTAAGCTTTTAATGACTATGCCTGGATTGGAAGGATAGGATTCTTGCTCTGCTTCGCTTCTTGTTGCTGAGATAGGCGACGTTAACCGCTTCAGCAGCGATAAGAAGCTTGTTGCCTGGGCTGGTTTAGCTCCCAGCGTTCATCAGTCCGGCGGTAAAACTGTGCGTGGCAGGATTACTAGGCAGGGGAATAAGCTTGTTCGTTAGGTTATGGTTGAGGCTGCTCAGACCGCCAGGATTCATGATGAGAGGTTTAGGGAGTTCTATGAGCGTTACGCGGGTAGGAGGGGTCACGGGAAGGCGATTGTTGCTGTTGCCCATGAGATGCTTCGCGTAGTCTATTTTATGCTTAAGCGTATGGAGCCTTATCGTGGGGATCGCGGCCTTTCGGTGAGAAAGTTTAAAAGGTTGAAGTGTAGAGCTGTTGTTGGCTTGCAGGGTTGATGGTTGCCGCGACATCTTTGACGCTTTCCTTTGGCGTTTTCCATAGGAGCGCGCAAAGGAAGTTCAGTGGAAGCTAAAAGTTGCCCCGGAAGTCAAAACAACTGAGCCGCCAACACCAGAACAAACAGAAATCCTAAGAACTCTTGATTCTCTCAAAATATATTTAGGTGAGGGTCTCCAAACGATCGACTTCCCATCATATGCAAAGATGTTGGAAGAATCGTACGAAAAGTTAATTTGTTACATCCAACCATTCCCCATCTAAGAGGTGATTAAGATTGGGAGAGTTTAGCGGAAAGGTGGCAGTTGTTACAGGGTCAGGACGTGGTATAGGGCGTGCTATCGCATTAGCGTTTGCCCGCGAAGGCGCTGACGTAGTTGTTAACGTGAGCAAAAGCGTTGAACAGATGAATGAAGTGATAGAGGAAATTGAGAAGCTAGGAGGAAGAGCACTTGGCATAGTAGCCGATGTTGGTCGCTTTTCCGACGCTGAGAGACTTATCAAAAAAGCCATAGACCGCTTTGGAAAAATAGACATACTCGTCAACAACGCTGGCATTGCACGACCAGCTATGTGCTACAAAATAACAGAGGAGGAATGGAATACCGTGATAAACATAAATCTTACAGGCACTCTAAATTGCATTCGGGCAGCGGCCCCACATATGATAGAGAGAAAAACGGGCAAGATAATAAACATTGCTTCAATCGCTGGAAGGGATGGAATGATAGGAAACATCAATTACGCTGCATCAAAGGCTGGAATCTTTGCTATAACTAAAACAGCGGCAAAGGAACTCGCTCGATATGGAATTACCGTTAACGCTGTTGCTCCAGGCTTTATTGAAACGGCGATGACAGAATGGCTGAAAGAACCCAGATTCCAAGAAGCGTACCTTCCCAGAATACCGCTTGGAAGACTCGGCAAACCTGAAGAAGTTGCATCGCTTGTCTTATTCCTAGCTTCTGATAAATGTAATTATATAACGGGAGAAATAATTTACATCGACGGCGGATTAGTCATGATATGATTTGTCGAGAAAAAACTTAAATGCTCTCACTTTCTAAAAAGCGTGTGGTGATTAGTGTTGAAAACGAAAGATGAGTATATCGAAAGTTTGAAGAAACAAAAACCAACAATTTATATGTTCGGAGAGAAGATCGAAGACCGCGTGAACCATCCTTTAATCAAGCCTCAGATTGACGTAATTGGGCTAACTTATGAAATGGCACATAATCCAAGATATGAGGGACTAACCACAGCGAAATCTCATTTGACCAGTGAGAAGATAAACCGTTTTACACACATACATCAAAGTACAGATGACTTGATCAAGAAGGTTCAGATGACGAGAATGTATGCGCGTTATTGTTGCTGCATTCAACGGTGTATGGCGATTGATGCGCTCAACGCCCTATCGATCATAACTCATGAAATGGATAAAAAGCATGGAACAAACTATTTTGAGAATTTGAGTAATTATGTGAGGTTTTTTCAGAAAGAAGACATTGCAGCAACATGTGCTATGACAGATGTGAAAGGTGATAGATCCCTTAGACCTGCAGAGCAAGCCGATAAAGACCTTTATGTGCGGGTGGTTGAAAAACGTGAAGATGGCATAGTTGTTAGGGGAGCGAAGGCCCACACAACAGCAGCCGTTCCATCTAATGAAATAATAGTGATGCCTACACGAGCGTTGAGGGATAAGGATAAAGATTATGCGGTGGCTTTTGCAGTGCCTGTTGACGCTCCTGGATTAAAGTTCATAGCACGCTCCACTGTTCCTCGGGAAATGGGAAAAATGGATGCGCCATTTAGAACAAGGTGGGGGGTTACTGAGACAGTAACAATATTTGACGATGTGTTTGTACCGTGGGATAGAGTTTTCATGTGCGGTGAATGGGAGTTTGGAGGGTTAGCAGCTGAACTATTCGCTATATACCACAGGCATAGTTACTGCGGTTGCAAGCCAGGGGTGAGTGATGTACTTATGGGTGTCGCTGCTTTACTTGCTGAGTACAACAACGTTGAAGGGGCCTCGCATATACAGGGCAAGCTTACAGACATAGCATGCACCGCTGAGGAGATGTATGCATGTGGAATAGCCGGTTCGGTTCGAGGGAAGCCGATGGGGCCAGGAACTTATGTTCCAGACATAACCCTTGTTAATATAGGGAAATACATTGCAGGCACGCACATTTACGAAGAAATCTACCGCGTCCACGACATAGCAGGCGGTCTAGCAATAACATGTCCATCCGAGAAAGATTACTTCCACCCTGAGGTTAAGCCGTACTTAGAGAAGTACTTGAAAGGCAAAGCTGATGTCCCAACAGAGGATAGGGTAAGAGCATTTAAACTTTGCGAGGATCTAACAGCACATGGTTTTGCGGGATGGATTATGGTCGCCAGCTGCCACGGAGGAGGATCACCTGAAGCACAGAGGATAACAATATACAGGGGCTACGACTTTAAAAAACGTAAAGAAATCGCTAAATGCCTAGCGGGGATAAAGAAGTTTGAGGAATTTCCAGAGTTTGAAGGGTGAAACTTCCGATGCTTCCATTAAAAGGGTATCGAGTTTTAGACTTCTCATGGGCGCTTGCCGGCCCTTGGTGCACCAAGCTATTAAATGACCTCGGAATGGAAGTTATAAAGGCTGAGAGGTATCCTTACGGCGACATGACCCGGTACCTTTTCATGTACTTTGAGAAAAAGGGCAGAAATCTTTCTTCGTACTATCTAAACTTAAATCGAGGCAAGAAAAGCATTTGTGTAAATCTGAGAAAGGAAAAGGGTAAAGAAATCATTTACAAGCTAATTGAGAAATGTGACGTGCTTGTCGAAAACTTCCAACCTGGTGTCATGAAGAAGCTCGGCTTAGATTATGAAGCTGTGAGGAAAATAAATCCCAAGATAATATATTGTTCAATATCTTGTTTTGGCCAATATGGCCCATACAGCACTTTTCCCGGATATGACTTACTGGCTCAGACGCTTTCAGGCTACATATGGGGACAAGCTGACTCTTCTATCGCAACAACTAGTATAGGAGACACATTCGCTGGCACTCATGCTGCTTTCGCCATTGTTGCATCTTTATTGAAAAGGGAGAAGACCGGCAAAGGGGAATATATCGATATATCTATGGCCGATTGCCTCCTCCACTCGCACGAAAATATACTTGCTGGTTTGCTCCTTACAAAATCCCTTGCAGAGAAAGAGGGAAAGAAGTTAAATGAGAAAATTGATGAATTGTTCGGAGAGAAATTTCCAGAGGAAATGCTCAAAATAGGTCCGGTGCATCCGGCGTATGGAGGGTATGGAGTGTATCCATGTAAAGACGGCTATATAAGCATAGCAATTCTTAATGAGGAGCAATGGATGAGGCTAATTAAAGGTATGGGGCCTGATTATGAATACTTGAAGAAAATTAAATACTTCGGAGTTGCAGGTTTGGAGCGTTTTAAAGCTGCTAAGGAGATGAATGAAGCTATTAAAAGCTGGACAGCAAAGCATACATGTTCAGAAATTGAGGAGGCTCTGAGAAGACCGGATATCGATATTCCATGCTTGAAAGTACCATCTTTCTACGAAATCCTCGAAAACGAGCACTATAAAGCTAGAGAGATGTTTGCCGAGGTTGAACAACCATTTTTCGGAAAGGTCAAAGTATTCGGCTGTCCGATTAAGATGGCTTCAGTGAAATGTGGTAACTTTGAACACTCTCCCATTTTAGGAGAGCATAATGAACAGATATTAAAATGGCTTGGATATTCTGAGAATGAAATATTTAAACTCTATGAGGAGGAAGTTCTTAAAAAAGAATAAAGTCAGCCATGTTGGGTATGACCGAAAAAGTAGAAGTGTAATGAAGGGGGCTTAAAATGGCAGAAGTGGAGAAGATTGCCGTTATAGGTTTTGGAACTATGGGTGCAGGGATAACCCAAGTTTTTGCGGAGGCAGGTTTCAATGTAATAGCGAGAGATGTAGCTGATGAGATCTTAAAACGGGGGCTCGACATCATTGAAAACGGACCCTTCGGTCTTAAAAAGGCTGTGGCAAAATCTAGAATAACAGAAAAACAGGCTAAGGAAATTTTCTCCAGAATAAAGGTAACATTAAATCTCAGCGAAGCTGTTAAAGATGCGGATTTCATTGTAGAAGCCGTGTTTGAAAACCTTGATTTAAAAAAGAAAATATTTAGCGAAATAGATTCTCTGTGTCCAGAACACACAATTATAGTGAGTAACACGTCAACACTGAGCATAACATCTTTGGCAGCAGCCACTAAAAGGCCAGAAAAAGTTGCGGGAATGCATTTCTTTAACCCGCCGCAGATTATGAAACTTGTAGAGGTAATTCGCGGCCTACGCACATCCAATGAAACAGTTGAAAAAGTAAGGGAGATCGCCATAAAACTTGGAAAAACACCGGTTGTATGTAAAGATATACCAGGCTTCATATCAAACAGAGTTTGGATACTCTCAATACTAGAGGGAATTCGCTTATACGAGCAAGGAATAGCGTCAGCAAAGGATATTGACAATGTGATGAAGTTGGGGTTTAACTGGCCGATGGGTCCACTTGAACTGTCAGATCTTGTCGGATTAGACGTTTTATTGGATGTCGCAGAGAGTCTATACAAGGATACAGGGAACCACGCTCACATGCCACCTCTAATACTTCGGCAAATGGTGGTTTCAGGTTTCTTGGGGAGAAAAACCAAAAAGGGTTTCTATGAATATTAATTGAATATTGATGAGGAATATTGATGACTTCGCAACATAAAAACATTGTTTATGAGAAAAAAGACGGAATGGCAATAATAACGATAAACAGACCAGAAGTATTAAACGCGCTAAACAAGGAAACACTGCTTGAGATAAACTCTGCAATTGTAGATGCAGAAAAAGATGTAGACGTCAAAGTGGTGATTATCACAGGTGCCGGTGTACGTGCGTTTTGTGCAGGCGCAGACGTCGCTGAGTTAAGCGGTCGATCCTCCATTGAAATAATGGAGTTCATTAAACTTGGCCAAGAAACGTTTAGCTTAATAGAAAACCTCAGTAAACCCGTAATAGCTGCTGTGAATGGACTAGCATTGGGTGGGGGATGCGAGATGGCATTAGCTTGTGATCTGGTAATTTCATCTGACAAAGCAATGTTTGGGCAACCTGAAATAAACTTAGGCATAATGCCCGGCTGGGGTGGTACACAAAGACTAATGCGCGTTGTTGGAGCCAAAAAAGCAAAGGAGATTGTGCTTCTAGGTGAAATGATAAGGGCAGACGAAGCACTACGCATAGGTTTGGTTAACAAGGTAATTCCAGCGGAAAAATTGATGGATGAAGCAACTGAAATAGCGAGGAAGCTCGCTGACAAAAGTCCCGTAGCCATAAGATTTGCGAAATTAGCGATAAATAAGGCTTTAGAAACAGGCCTAACTGATGGGTTGGAATTTGAGAAAACGATATTCGCATTACTTTACAGTTCGGAAGACGCTAAAGAGGGCCTAAAATCTTTTCTAGATAAAAGAAAGCCCATTTGGAAGGGGAAATAACTGATGGGTCAAAATGGTAAAGTTGCAGTTGTTGGAATAGGCCACACCAAATTTGGAAAGAGAAATGATGTTACAGTTAGGGAATTGGCCTTTGAGGCTGTTAAAGAAGCTTTTGAAGATTCTGGGCTTTCACCTTCAGATATAGGCTTCACTATAGTCGCTAATTATGGGGGCTTCTCAGAAGACATGAGCGCTGCTCCCTATATTTTAGAGTACGCCGGACTAAACCCAAAGGGGGCTATGAGAGTTGAAGCCGCATGTGCCTCAGGAAGTGCGGCGTTACATGCAGCCTACTGGAATGTAAGATCGGGTTTGACGGATCTAGCGTTGGTTATAGGGGTTGAAAAAATGTTTCAAGTTGATACACCTACGGCGGTGGAGCTACTAGGCAGGGCAGGAGACGTTTTATGGGAGTTCATACCTTTTGGGACAACATTCCCTGGTTACTACGCTCTAATTGCAACGGATCATATGAATAAGTATGGGACAACAGAAGAACAGCTTGCAATGGTTGCCGTAAAGAACCACAAGTATGGAGCGATGAACCCCCTTGCACAAATGCAAAAAGAAATTACGCTTGAAGATGCACTCAAATCACGAATTATCGCTTGGCCATTAAAACTTTACGACTGCTGCTTAATATCGGATGGCGCTGCTGCAGTTATATTGGCATCAGAAGATAAGGCTAAAAAAATAACTGACACACCAATATGGATAATTGGACTTGGTTCCGCCACAGACACCGGTTATTTAGCCGATAGAACAGACATTTCAACCCTTCAAGCCGCAGTATTAGCCTCAAAGCAAGCCTACAAAATGGCTGGAATAGAGCCTAAAAACGTAGATGTCGCAGAAGTTCATGACTGCTTTACAATAGCCGAAATAGTAGCTTATGAAGACCTTGGATTCTGCAAAAAAGGGGAAGGAGGAAAGATGATTGAGGAGGGACAAACATATATTGGAGGCAAAATACCAGTAAACGTTGATGGTGGACTAAAAAGTAAAGGTCACCCTATCGGCGCTACTGGCGTAGCAATGGCAGCCGAAATCACTAAACAACTCCGAGGAGAAGCTGGAAGAAGGCAAGTTCCAAAAGCCGAAGTTGGCTTAATTCACAACGTCGGCGCAGCTGGACAATTCTGTTATGTTACGATTTTAGGGAGGGAAAGCTGAATGGAACAGCCAGTAATCAAGAATGTATTAAACATCTCTATGGAAATTCCGCAAACTAAAATTGCAAAGTTCTGGGAGGAACTGAAACGGGGGAAGCTATTCGCCACGAAGTGTGCTGAATGCGGGGAGATATATTTCCCACCGAAGGCTGACTGTTCCAAATGCTACTCCTCCAAAATGGACTGGATAGAATTAGCTGGCAACGCTGAATTAATAACGTGGACCATTATCCATGTTTGCCCCAAGAGTTTTTCACAGCATTCTCCATACGTAATAGCCGTGGCAAAACTTGAAGAAGGATGTAGCGTAATGGCTTGGCTCACAAATATTAAACATGAAGATATTAAACCAGGAATCAAACTGAAACTCATTCCAAAAGAATTTGGCTATGAATTCATTCCTAGTAAGCCTAATACAAAGAGTGCCTAATCATCTGAAGAAGTAGTTTAAATCGGGCAACTCTCCAAATTCAACTACTTGATTTACAATACCAAGAGAAATGGAAAGTCGCGTGGATAAGCCTTAACAGACCTGAAAAGCTTAACGCGCTAAACAGCGAGGCTTAGCGAGAGCTTAGAGAAGCCCTCAATTTAGCTATGCGCGCGCACGCACGCCCACACCAAACAGCATCAAACAACTCATGCGCGCATGAGTGTTCATTAATTTGTTTTAGGCTTGTTTTGTCTTTTTGGGCTTTTTTTTGGGTTTTTAGTATGTGAATGCTGCTATGTTGTTTGCCAGTTCTGGTCTTCCTATTTTGTGGGCTGCTATTGCTACGGCTAGTATGCATGAGAAGCATATTGCAACATGCATTCTTATTTTTGCTACGCCCCTCCATTTAGGCTTCTCCATCGACAGCTCAAGTTTTGAGGCTTTAAATGTTCTTTCAACAGCCATCCTGCGCTTATAGAGCTCTACAAGCCTTTTTTCGCCTTTAACCCTGAAGTGCTTAGTCACGTATAGGTTGATTAGAGGCTCTTTGACCTTTGAGGAGTGGGGTATGACTGGCTGGGCTCCATAACGCCTTATCGCCTTAAAAACTTCCTCTGAATAGTATTGGCTGTCAGCTATGAAATGCGATATGCGTTTACCATGAAACCTCAAAAGCCTTGAAGCCTTCTTCATTAATGGCTGAACAAGAACCTTGTCGTTTACGTTTGCAGCTCTAACGATGTAGGTTATGGGCAAGGCTTTCATTGATACAAGCGTGTGGCTCTCCATCCAAGCTTGTAGCTTCTACGATCAGCTCTACCAACCCTGGCGCCTCTATCGCTTAATCCGCCTTTTTTGCCTCGCCTGGAATAGGCTTTCATGAATGTGCTGTCGGTGCAGACCATAACAACCTCTGAAGGGTCTATTATCCCCATCATGAAAGCTTGATCTCTGAAATCGTCGAAAAGCTTCTCAACTGTTTCTGGCCCTGCACGAGTGATGAACTTGCTGAAAGTCGTATGGTCTGGAGTCTTGTCGCCAAACTCGCAGATTTTACGGGCAAACTGGCGGTTCCTAAGCCTCCTACAAAGCTTCCGGACAGACGGTATAGCCTCAAAACGCATGAACATAAGAGCCAAAAGCATGGAACGCACAGGAAAACGACTCCTACCTCTACCAGTGTTAGCATACTTAGCCTCGATAAGACTCACAGTTAGGCTTATATCGATATTAGAGAACAATAATTTGAGGGTGTCACGGAGTAGCCCCAGAAATCGGTTCAAACCGGACTATCACCTCCATTAGAGGTTGATTCAACTATCCCATGACACCCTCACCCCTATAAACATAACTAAGCCAAAAACACGCTTCCCTTAAAGAAAAAAGCCCAAAAAGAATTATTCAACACTTATGCGCGCGCTTATTTTGAGCCCCTTTCAACCGTAAATTCGCATGAAGCGGTCGAAAAACTCCTACTTTTGGGGTAAAAGGAGAAGCTTTTGCTTAATAAAGTGAGCTGCGGGGCTTCTTTTAAATGATTATTTTGGTTTATATGATGGGCATGCGATACATATGAGTGGGTTGTCTCTAACATTTAAGATGCATAGTTTCTGATCGTTTGAAACTATTTGTTTTGTTCTGTATCCCTCTATTTTGTCGTGGAAACGCATGCGTTTGCAATATCCTTCTTCGTCGATGTGCCTGCATGTGTATTTGCCTTCCACTCTCTCAATGCAGCTATTGTGAATCCATTTGAGGGCATTTTCAATGTTGGTTAACTTGGTCCCGAAATTTAGATATTTTATAATGAATGTGTCTTGCACGGCCCTAAGTTTAACGTCTATGTCAAGGATTTTTCTGTCGTTTTGGGCCATAGTCTGGGATAGGGCTTCCTCAAGCCCTGAAAGTTTCTGGCTGATTGCTCGGTTTGAATCCCACTGCCTTTGGATTTGGACGTGGAGCTCATTTGTCTTGGCTGTCAACTTCTCTTCAAGCTTGGATAGGCGCGTTTCCAGCTGTTGGAGCCCTGCGTTAAGCTTTAAGTCCTCGGCTTGGAGAGCCTCCAACACATTCAACTTAGCCAGCTTCCTTTCCAGCGTGGTAACATGTTCTTCCAGAATTTTGGCTCTAGTCTCCAGTTTATCAAGCCGATCAGCTAAATCGGCAGCTTGCCTAAGCCTCGCGCTGGGGCTCTCCCATGGCGAGAGCAACTCGTAGACTTTAAAGGGGGAGCAGCTGAGCTTTTGGGCTATTTGGCGATATGAATATCCACGTCTCCTAAGCTCTACCATTTCAGCCTTAAGTTTATCGTTATCGTATTTCTTCCTAGGCATTTAACCCACCAAAAAACGTTATATGATAACGTTATAGATGACGTTATCGCGCCCATACGTTCTATACTACACTTTCTACCCCACATGTTTATTCCTCCTCATCTTCTTCACCGAAGGCCCACTTTATTATCTTCTCGTCAACGCCCATTTCCCTGGCGTCTTCTGGACTGTTTAGCAGCCATTGAACCCTTTCCCTGTCACCGTCTTCGAGCGCGTCCATCAGCTCCTCCTCAAAAGTTCCATTTTCCAGTTCCTCCTGCACAAGTCCGCCCCATCCCTCGTCTTCGACGTTTCGACTAGGCTCCTCTGGCAGCTGAAATCCGAGCCTTGACAAGACTTTGCTTATTCCCTCCATGTTTCCTTCTTCGGCCAAAGACTTCAGAAGTGCCACATCTGTATGCCTTAGATACCTTAGCATTTTTACGATACTAAAGCCTCGGCATAGGCACAGCGTATAAGCCCTCTTTTTGCGGCTCTTCCTGACCCAGACGCTTAAACCCGACGACACGTCAACAAGTTTGAAACCCTTTGTTGGGAGTTCATCCTTTCCGTATCGAGGGTCTGACGGCATATCCCATATCTCATAGTGTGGACATATGCTGCTGAGTCGCTCTTTAGGCAACAGTTCAACCAGCTTATCCCAAGTTAAATCGTCGCTCAACTTCATATGCGCTATATAAGTTTCCTTTTTACCCTTGCAGAGCACAATGTTCCATGTGTTATCCCTCTTCCACTTTACAGCTATCCTTCCGATTCTACGTCCAGTCAACCCATCCACTAAGGCGAATGGAGATGTCAACCAATACTTTCCCATGCAAGCTACCTCTCAAAACATTCTTTTGGGGCGGCACGAACCGTATGGGCGGGAGAGACATATGTGGTTAAAACTCGCATTCGATACCCGTCAATAGATCTTAGGATGCCTACGCGTGCACCGACAAACTTGAACAAGTGAGCACTTAAATCTTTAGGAAAATCTGGAAGAAAATACTGCCCTCCTGCAACACCTACAATAGTTCCATTTGCAGTTTCGACTATTTTCTGTAGCCGGCCAACGATTTCCTCCCACACCTGTAACGTTTTCATATGCGTCAATAATAAGATTGTTTTTCAAAAACTTAAGTTTTTTCGAACCGTAAATTTTATTAACATACTTATGTTCTAAAAACTTATAATGGGATGATTTGAGTTGGGTAGGCCTCGAATAACTGATCCTTTGGAAGGGGGATTAGCTTCCAGAGTTTATTTAGCGGCTTTCCCGTGCTTCAGGTCATGCTACCTGATAGCCAAAATGGTGGTTTCCGGCTCGGCAGTTAACTCAAGCGGGAGGATACTAAAATTGGCTCTAAAATTCGACGGCCATTTTGACATAAAAGATGAGCGGGTAACAATGCATAGGGTCAGAACCCTGATCATGTCAAAGGCCGAGCCCTTCATTTCAAAACTTGCAACAGAATGCCAACTCAGCCCTGACGAGGTAGAAGCCCTCAAAAGTTTTGTGCCGAACTTCAGGAAAATAATGGGTGCCTATGTAGACTTGACTTTAAGACGAAAACCCGATTACCTAAAGCATGAGGTGAAAGCCTTTGAAGAACTCTTGAATGCCCTGTGCCTAACTCTATACATTGCAAGACTTTGCTCCCGTGCCTCTCCACAAGCAACGGACTTCAGCCTCTCCATGCTTGGCGTCACACTACCCGTTGTCTTGGGGACAGGCGGTCTCTGCAACGAGGAGATACTCCATTTCACAAGAGACCTCGCAAACATAACCTCGCAGAAAACCCTGACAGACATGTACATAAAAGTCAGGAAAGCTATTTCACCGCAATATGATATGGTTATGACGATGCTTGAAGGTTTCGAAAAATACTACAAAGAACTTGAAAAACATGTGATGAAAAGAAACTGAAGCATCTTCATTTAAGTTATATTAGACCATAACTGCCTTAGAAGAGAGCGTTTTCATAAATGTTTTTATAAGGCATGTTCTAGCACTGTTTTCTTACACCTTTACAATTTTTCTGGTTGTTTATTTTGGGAAAGTATTTAACAAGGCATCACCCTTTATATGCGAGGGTGCACATGGGTGAAAAGTTGACGTTTTCAAGTATAATCTTGAAGGAAGACGGTTGGTATGTTTCACGGCATCCCGAGCTATACGTTGCAAGCCAGAAAAAACGTTGATGAAGCCCTAAACAACCTTAAGGAGGCCATTGAGCTTTATCTTGAGGATGAGGACGCCTAAGTGCCATTTGAAAAACATATGGGTAATAGTACACTTTCTCCTAGAAAGGAGTCCTATAATGCTGCTTCAGAATCAATTTACCAGTAAATTAATGTTCAAATCCCACCCCCCGCACCAATTACTGGTAAATTCAAATAAATGAGCTAAACATTAATTGTCTACCAATGTTCGTCACATAGCCGCGAGAAACCTCTAAAGCCAAAAACTCTTTTAACCAACACGAGTACTTTAAGAAACAGCGCATAAATGGCTAAACAAATACTTGAAGATGTTGACAATATCATGAGATCAAACGTAGAAAGTCAAGAAATTACTCGGTAAGCTGCAGCATAGTTTAGGGGTTTTCTTCTATTAACCATCTTGTTTCATATCGAACGCCTAAGTACAGGTGAAAATGTGCGTACGGCTTGTCGACCCACCTTGTTATTATTGGGCAATGCACAACATTTTTGGGAACTATAACGGCCGTAGGCCTATTAATCACGTGTCTTTCTTCTTCGCCGAGTCCTATCTCTAGCTCGGCTCCAAGATAATTAATGTTTTGGGGATCTAGCCCTAAAAAGAAAAGTGCTTCATCAACCGGGTGTACATGTGCTCCACCTCTTCCCGCGCTGTGCCATATGCCTGGATTACAGTAGAAGCCCCAAGAAATGTTAAGCTCTAATCCTTCAAGGTCTTTACCGTAAAACCATGCAATTTGGTCAGCGTTTCCTGGGCTCATGACTTTAAGCCTAGCCATGTCGGGTTTAAGGGGTTGAGCAAGGCGCTTACTTAAAAGGAGCCATGCGCCCCTAAACTTTTTAATTAGGTGGGCATACTTCAGCCCAGTTGTCTTTGTCTTCCTGGGGATATGTTCAGCCTTATAGTCTGGATTTAGACCCACAAGGTAATGTGCAATAGGCTTATCAAGCCTTTTCACCGTTATTGGGCCGTGAGGTGTACCTTTTGGAATAACCACCACAGAGGGTTCATAAAAAACTTGTTCTTCACCTTCTTCACCTATCTCTATAGATATTTCCGCGCCAAGATCAAGTATGTCGCCAGAAGCATCACAAGGCGCAAAAACCAGAACCTCGTCATATGGATGAATTAAGGTCTCACCGTTTCTTGTTGGATGGCAGATAGTTCCAATGGTATTAAGAAATCCATAGGAAAAATGGGCGTTTAAACCTTCAGAATCCTTTGAATCCAACCAAAAACGTGGCTCATCATAAACCCCTTCAAGTCCGGAACGAACAGTCAAGTGCTTAATCAAATGTCTATACTTCTTCGCCATTTTAAATCCTCCTTTCTAAATTTGTTAGGATATTAAATATTATTGTTTTGCGTGCAAACCCATTGACGAAAGTGCTCCGAAAAATTTTCACTTCAAATCATGGAATTGTTCGGATTAGTCCTAATAAACACAATTGGCTCGCGGCTTATCAAGAGGTTGTGGAAATGCTGTGTTCTTTAAGTTCGCTTAAAAATTTAAGTGGGCCGGGCCGTATGCAATTAAATAATTAAGTGAGTCTTATATAAAATATTTCGATAAATCCTGAGTTTGAGTGGCTTCGGTAATAGGCACAGCCCTTTCAAACCAATCCATTCTTCCATTTTGTAAAAGTTTCTGAATAGCTCTTTTTGCCTGAGTCCTGAACTGGCTACGCTTTCTTATTTCCAAGAACCTTTCGGGAACCGTCGCCACATTTTTTTCTAGCAAATCTCTGAGGTCATCCCATTCTTTCCGCAAATTTTCCAGAAAGACCCCAAAGTTGCATCTGCCTAACCCCTTTCCCATGGTGGCACCGGTAGACGGATCGTAAAGCTTTTCCCCCTCTTCGAAAATATTCCAGCGATGTTCTCCAAACTGTTCACTGAGCCGCCTTTGAGCTCCCTCATCTTCTTCGTCTTTTGCATTTTGGATGTCGCGCAAATCTTTATACAGAATGAAACCACGAACTTCTGCTTCTATGCGTTCAATATCTTCCAGCTTTTTAAGCCAGCTTTTATGAACTCGGTCCTTCAAAACTGGAGCGTATTTGATCAACCTGCCTAAATGATCAGCGGGGAGTTTAACATCAACATCTACGTATGCATCGTATGGGCGCGGTAAAACGTGGTAACCGTTTTTCTTTTTATTAGCCGGAATTAGCATCCATGCTTGACCCTCAACTGTAGCCTTGACATCAATCCAGAACTCTGGAACGTGCCATGTGTCTTCTCGCTTGAACGAAACAACGTCGGGTAGGTACTTTCCTTCAAGGAAAACTGGTAAGTCCGTTTCTACCAAGACTTCCAAGCCGAAATTTTCATTAAGGGCTTTCTTAAAAGCTACTTCAGCTAGTTTACCTCTAATAAGATGCTCTAAGTACTCACCTAAGGAACGGGCCGAGCCCTTAATTAGGTCCCTCTTAACTATTTTACCAGACAAGTAAGAGTACATTGCGAAACCCAAGCACTCGAAGTATTCATCTCTGCTAAGGACTACTTTCAATTTGAGTTACCAGAAAGAGATTTTGCGTGCCTTCTAATTTAAACTTACTTAAGTCTCTTGAAGTTATGAAAAATCGCCTGAAGACTGCCATATTCACTGCTACTACCGTATCTTTGTGATTATTATGCCAGTTTGTCATAGATCCTTGGGATTCGTAAGCTATAGTTTTCTTAGTAATTCTTCCCATTCTTGCCTCTTCCACCTCGCGCGCGCAAGGGCTCTGACATAATCATTTTGGGATAGATAAACGGACAGAGGCAAAACGCGTTCATTGAACCATCTGCTTACCTCATTGCTGTCTAGATAGAACCTATTTCCATACCTGAAAAGCTTAAGTTCTCCCCCTCTTACAGCGGCCTTAACTAGGTCGACGAGCAGATCTTGTGGAAAGGGCGTTCCCAGCCTCAAGGCGTATTGAGCTACTCGTTCGCAACTTTGTTTTTCGTTGGATTGCAATCATCTGATCAGAATTTATCACTGGATATTTCCTCTCGAAACGATTAATTTTAATATTTCCCATACGGTCGCCAGACCGCCAAGCGATGATGGAAAAGTTTAGTATCACTGTGATCGTGCCTCGAAACCACAACAATCTTACCTTTACTGCCAACATTAAGCTCAAGTTGCCCTTTGAACGACCGCACAAATCCGTTTTCAACTCTAATGGTGTCGCCCACCTTGACAAGATCAGCTTGCCATCTCCATAGGTTCAGCTTTATACTTCCAGTTTCATCCGAGATCATGGCTACTGCAAGTCGGCTCTTTCCGAACCTCGTTTCAACATCTGCTTCTTCTAATATTTTAACTACTCGCCCAATTATGCTTACACCTTCCATTCCTGCACGGAGATCACTGATCTTCAATTTTGCGCACCTCATTCGCATGTTTGCAAATAATATACAAGGAGCATAACGCACACTTCGGCTTTTTGGGGGTACAAATTTCGTGGGCAAAATCGATAATTGCAAAATTAAAGTCTCTGGCTCTACCTGGAGGAATTGTTTCTGCGACAAAATTCCAGAGAGCAGTATCATCCTTTGCCCGGCGTTTCTGCGATTTATAGCCGAATACCCTTTGAAACACCCTTATTGCATTAACATCCACTAAAGGGGCATCCTTCCCATACGCAAAGCATAGCACTGCATTTGCCGCGTATGGACCCACTCCGGGCAGTCGCCGCAGATCCTCAGAATTTGCTGGAACCGTGCCCATATGGCGCTTCGATAGCTCGTTTGCCAGTTTCTTCAGCAGAACAACCCTTTTGTGTTCCATGCCGAGGGGCCGTATGATCGCCTCAATTTCTCCGTCACGTGCTTCGGCGAGCGTGTTTGCGTCGGGGAATTTAGCAAAAAATTTGTCAAAAATTCCACTAACTTGACGCGCGGTAGTTTTTCTGAGCAACATCTCAGTAATTAGAATTTTATACGGATCCGTTGTTCGGCGCCATGGGAAGTCTCTTTTGTTTAATCGCCACCATTCTAAAAGTAGTTCGGCAAATTTTTCTCTGAAACAAAGTGATGATCGCGAGTCATTAATTTCGTTCAAGCGACCGCCACGGCTGTTTAATAGCTCTCCTATCACAAATTTAAAACATTTATGCAAGCTCTTCCAGAACCTTTACTACTACTTCTCCGATCCTTTTTGCTAAAAGTGGTGGTACTGCCTCACCGATCTGCGCCCTTATTTGTGCACGTTTACCGGCAAATAAGAAACTGTCAGGAAATGTTTGAAGCCTCGCGTTTTCCCGGTTCGTAAGAGTGGCACGGTTCCTTTCATAATGATATCCCCATGTCCCCCCTCCGCCATATGCGACCACAGTGTAGGCTGGCTTCAGCGGATGGATTCTTCTGTAGATCAGGCTCATGCCCTTGCCTTCAACTTCCCATTCCGTTCCTCTAACAAACTCATGGTTCTCATCCGGAGGTATCCTTTTCATCCTTTCGAGCACATCCTTGGATTCTGCTGGGATCTCATTACTGCCATCGGCGGGCTTGATGTTGCGTACATTAACGCCGTAATAACCTATTTCCCTCAGCAATTTAGCATGCTCTTCGAATGCTGAGGTAATTTCATCTTCGCTTTCAGGTTTCACATTGTTTATGGCTAGGTAGTCTTTTACGATATCAAGACTCAGCTCTCTCCACTTATTGCGCTCCCACTCAATCGCCTTTAATGTTCCGACTTCCTCGGCAACGCCCTCATACTCCTTCATGACTTCATAATATTTCCCCTGTAACTCCGGGAGTGGCTTGCCCTCAAAAACTTCCAGTGGCGTGAGCGGATACTTGCGTAATATTGTTGCAGAACCATTTAAGATACTTTCTATTTTCCTTTTAAGCGGTTCTATTTTCCACCAAATTGATTGCGCTAGATCTCTTCTGATTCCGATGATGATCAGTCTTTTTCTGGCTTGAGGTACACCGAACTTTGAAGCATCAACCAACCCGCTGAACAGTAACTCGTAATTTTTAGGTGCCTTTAATGAGCTATTGCTAGCGAGTTTCTTTATTTCCGGCCATCTTATCTCCAAATTAGAGAAATCATCAATAATGACTTTGTATGCATCTCCTCTGTTTGCACTTATAAGCCCAGGAACGTTTTCAAAAATGAAAATGCGCGGTTGCAGGTGGATAAGCGCCCTTATAAAGTGAGAGTACAGCTTCCCTCGGGAAACACTTATGCCTCCTCTTTCCGTTTGAGGGCCCCTTACAATAGAAAAATCTTGGCACGGCGGTCCCCCGCTTATAACATCAGGTTGAAGATCTTCCAGACCGTCGAACGTGAGTTTAGCGACATCACCATAAAATATTGCGGGAAGATCGCACAGCTTTGGGTCAGAAGTGACTATCCTCACATGAAAGTTTCTGGAAAAAGTCTCCACCGCTGGCTTAAAGACATCATTTCCAAAAATGACTTTAAACTTGCCGGTGAGTTTAAAGCCCAGGTCCAATCCGCCTGCACCGCTAAAAAGAGATAAAAGTGTAAATTCTTCAGTCAAGGCTTTTCAGCCTCCATCCTCTGCTTAACCTCTGAAGTGATAATTGATTTTTCTGCTAGCCAAGCCAGCACAATATTCCGCACCACGTCAGCGTCTGTTTCGCCCATTGTAGCCTTAAAGCGTTCGAGTACTTCCCACTGCCTTTTTGTGAAAGAGACCTGAACTCTTTTTACACCGCTTTTTCTGTTTTTCATGCCTCAAATCAAACACAAAAGAGACACAAATTATATATAAGCTTATCGGAAATATGCTACTTTATTACAGCTTATTTGTTAAAGCGTCCCAGTCCCGGTCGCCAGCTCTAAGTTCGGTTATTGGGAGGCCGTAGTTATCTACCTTGAGCTGTACAAGTTTTCTCTTCGGATTCTCCGGATCCACTAGCCACTCTCCGGCCCTGTACAAGTTGCCACGTGTTTCGATGTCCTCCCTGTAGGCAAAACCTAATATGTTTACGTCAATCGTGTTAAGCGGAATTATAAGCTTCTTTAAGTCCGACGGTAGTTCTATTTTATTTGCAATAAAACGCACCAGATGATCTTTAGGTAAATCAACCAGCACCAAAACATATGCGTCGTACCTTCTATTCTGGAACTCACGTGAATCAACAAGGAAGTACTTGGATTTAGGAGTTGTGGCTTTTACATCGATCTTGATTCTTGGGCGTCTCCTTTCACCTCCTATCGTTACCATTTTGATGTCCGTCTCATTTACAACTTGTATACCTGGGCGAACCTCTAAATCAACCTCCGCAGAAATGCCGTAACGATCCTTCAACATTTTTGCGAAACCGACCTCTGCAAGCTTACCCTGCATATGGTCGCTCATATAATCGCCTATGTCCCTTCTGCCAGCCCTCCGCCAGTCTAGTGTAGACTTCCCGCCACCGTACCACATTCTCAGCGCGAAAAGCATGCATTCTCTATATTCATCTAAGTTTAAAACAACTTTCAACAACTCACGTCGCCTTCTACTTGTATTTCTACTTGCAAATTTAAAAGGTTTAACATATCCCTGCCTTCGTCAACTACGGCGTGTCCTTCGACAAACCATCCTTACCTTAACCAGATTTTACCCGAGAAAAAAATAAAAGAATACTAAATGCTGGGCTCTGTGTACGAAGTGGTGCTTGAAGGTCCTCGGGGGATAAGTATATTATGAAGAGGCCCAACTTTTTCTACAGCCAAGAAAAGATTTGCGTGGGAGATTGTTAACGTAAGAGTAGTGGAAGCAAAACATCATGCAACCCCTCGAGGCTGGTAAGTGGTGGAGTCCGAAATAAGCAAGGATTACGGGTCGGAAGATATTGCTATATGTTGCCAGTGCCAGAAGCTGTTGAAGTTTGAAGACCGAGGAAAAACTGTCTATATCGAATGTAGCGCCAAGGACAGGTTCGACTGCCCCCGACTTCTCAAGATTTTTTATCCGAAAATATACAACCTTCCGGAAGAGGAACGTCAGAAGCTGGTCGCTAGAATTCGTGAGAAAAAGCTCACAAAAGAAGATGCTGTATATTTGTCTTAAATCCTTTCTTAGGTTCCAAGTGACAGGATACGGCTTTTTCTGCCAATTGAAACCTTAAATCAGATAGACAGCTACGAAATAAAACTTTTCATACAATTTTACAGTTTTTTTATTTTTCCTGGTTCTGGCTGGTATATTTGGCCTTGTTGCGTTAGGCGCCATATGGCTGTTTCAACAGCCGCCCTCTCTAGGCCTTCCTCTTCGGTTGCCTGTTTAACAACCTCTTCTATTGTTATTGTTTGGTTTGGTAGCTTTTCCATTAACCATTTTAAGGCTTGGCTTAGGCCTTTCGTCTGTATTGTTTGGGGTTTCCAGAGCTCTTTTTTGGGCGGATGGGCTGATATTTGAAGGTTTTGTATGCTTGTTGTGGCTTGTTGTGTTTGCGGCTGGTAGTCCATGAGAGTTATAGCCGGCCTAACCGTTTCTTTTAGGAGTTCTGGTAGCTTCCTGTTCAGTTGGCCTATTATCCGCTTCATTTTCCTCGCCCTTGAAATGCTTGACCAGTAAAAAGCCTCGTCAACTGTGTCTTCGGCTATCAGGATTGTTACTTTGCCGGCTACGCGTCTTCCTGTTCTCCCCCTGCGCTGAATGTAGCGTATCTCGCTTGGAACAGGCTCATAAAACACGACGTGGTCGACCTCTGGAATGTCTAGGCCCTCCTCAGCTATGCTTGTGGCTATCAGCACGTTTGCTTCGCCCCATCTGAGCTTTTCAAGGACTTCCCGTTGCTGTTCTTGCGTCATTCCTGGATCGCCTTCCCTTTCGCCTTGGCCTACGAAGCGTTCAACCTTCAGCCATGAATTGTTGTTTAATGCCTTTAGCAAGGCGTTTACTGTGTCGCGGTACTGCGTGAAAACAATTAGCCTCGAGTCTGGTTTGGCTTGAAGCTGGCCTTCCAGAACTTTTACAAGCTCTTTCACCTTCGGGTTTTCTGTTGCCATGCAGTTTCTAAGCGCTTTTCTGGCCTCTATGAACAGCGGGTCATTCAAGATTGACTTGTGGCCTCTGCTTCCCTCCATGGCCATACGTCTAAGGCTTTTCTCAATGAAGGCTTCCAGGGTTTCAGGGCCTTGAGATTCTATTAGCTCTATCATGTGGGCTATGCTAAGAGCGGCTGTAGCTTCCACTTTCAGCTGGTACAGGTATCCACCTTCTCCGCTTCCAAGCCTCCGCTGCAATTCGTCGTTAAGCTCCACCAAGTCGCGCCTTGTTATGAAGGCCGGCTGCTTGTCTGTTAAAACGCCAAGGGCCTGCAATCCCTTAACCCGTTCAACAAGCATCTGCCTAAGCCTATCCCTCACGGCCAAATACTGTTCTGGAGGCTTAACCCTCCGCCACTCAACCTCTATTGGCTGTATGTAAGGCTTAACGTCTTTATCCTCGTCAGTTCTATGCTCTATGGCTGTTATTCCCAAATTCTTGCAGACTTCAGCTATTTTCTCTTCGCTCCCGCCCGGAGAGGCTGTCAAACCCAAAACCAGAGGCTTGCGGCACTGCCTAAAATAGTATGCGGCTATGCCAACGTAGGCGTAGTTTCCCCTAGCCCTATGAGCCTCATCAAAAATTATAAGCGAAACATCATCAAGCCTCAGAAGACCGCTTTTCAAGTCGTTCCAAACGCATTGGGGAGTTGCAAAAACAACTTTTGCCCTCTTATAAAGGGCTGACCTCTGGTTTGGCGGATAACGCCCAGTAACGAGGGCTAATTCTCCCTCGTCAAACCATGTTTTATCCAAGAATGTTTGGTGGTGCTGCTGGACCAAAGGCCTTGTGGGCGCCAGAAAGAATATTTTGCCTTCCTCGGCTTTTTCTATCGCCAGGAGTAGGGCTATGACTGTTTTTCCAAGGGCTGTCGGCAGTACAACAAGCGTGTTGCATTGGCGTGCCTTTTCCAGAATCCTGTTTTGGTATAGCCTATCCTCAACAGCCTTTTCCTTTAACATTGGATGCCAAATGTAACGTTTCTCAGCCAGCATGGCCTAAAGCTCCGCTGCAAGGCTTTCAATGGCTTTTTTGGCTTTCTCCCACTCCTCCCGCGACCTGAAAACAAACTTTTGCCGCCTCTTCCATGAGTCTCCGCGCTTAAACCAAAGGTATAATGCTATATGTTTTCTCCCAAAAGCTTCAAATAGGCCTGCAGCAGCCCACCATCTCCCACCCTTAAAAAGCGTCTGAAAACGCAAAACCCTAACCTTTTCAGAAACAGGAAGCCTCTCTTCACCAGCCTTTTCAGCCAACAAAGCCCACACTAAAGTTTAAAGCGTATAAAATTTAAGATTAACGCAATCCTTGTGCTTTGGCTTCACTTTAACTCATCTCTCTCCACTGTCCGCGTAATTCGATTCGCCGCTGCCTTTTTATATCCTCTTCCATGAACCGCTAAATTTGCGGTTGGAGGCTGAGCGTCTATGCTCCCATCGGCTTTGGACTTGGAGCTTGATGGCCTGTCGGTTCTCCAGCGTAAGCTCCTCTTAGAAGTTCTGCATAGGCATCCGAATTATTGGAGTAGATTCGCCAGTCCTAGGTATGGCTGGCAAAGCCGGAAAGAAACCCTTAAGGAGTTCTTACAGAATCACCAAACTGAACTGGTTAAAGAGTTTGCTAAAGCCGGCTTGCATGGTAATGGCTGGAAAACTGCGAGGAGGAGTGGAATGCGTGTCCAAGGCTGAGCATTGTAGGAACCCTTGGAATGGGAAATGTAGAAACACGGACATTGAAGTGTTCATAGTCTATAAGGGCGATAGGCTACCCATTTGCAGGCGCTGCTGGAGCAAGATAGCGGAAACGGACATTGAGTGGGGCGAACACACGCGCTTGAAGGAGGACTAGCCCTTGGAGTTGGAGCAGATTCCAGGCGTGGGCAAATCCATAGCCAAAAGGCTTAGGGACGCTGGCTTCGCAAATGTTGAAACT
>Ga0080004_1117516_pt1 | contig 22682 bp, 23 predicted proteins | sample WasSprMetagenome_FD_69207 | JGI IMG/M metagenome (GOLD analysis project Ga0080004, IMG submission 69207) | Sulfidic aquatic microbial communities from Washburn Spring, Yellowstone National Park, USA - WS (SPADES assembly) (version 2) | ecosystem: Environmental > Aquatic > Thermal springs > Hot...
CAGCAATAAATGATGCACAAAATAATATATTAAATGGTGTAAATAATGTTAAAAATGCATTAGATACAGCCAAGAATATCATTATCACTACTATAAATAACTCACAAAGTACAATATTAGAACTCATTGCAAAACCCTCAAGTATATAAGTATGCACGCCACCTCCACGAAACCCATAAAGGTTGAAACCAACCTCTCATACCTCACAACCAACCTCCTAAAAGACTTCAACCACGCAAAAAACCTCTCAACAGCACTCCTCAAACACCTATAACCCCTCTCATCAAACCTATACGGCCTCCCACGCCTCAACCTCCGCCCACGCCTAGGATTTAAAGGTATACTAGCCCTCACACCCCTACGCCTCAAATACAACCTTATACCCCTCGAATCATACGCAGAATCCGCATAAACCTCTCCAGGCCTACACACAGGCCTCCCAACACCATACCCAACCCTAATCCCATCCACAACATCAAAAAACCTCCTACTATCATGCTCATTCCCAGGACCAACAATAATGCTCAATGGTAATGACTCAGCCGTAACAGCTACATGCACTTTAGAACCCCACCTATGCTTGTGACCATCATAACCTAAAAGTGCTCCCCTTTTTTAGCCTCGATTGTTGTACTATCTACTGATACTTTCTCTATGCTGAGCTTGCCTGTTGTGTATCCTTTGGTTATTAGGGTTTTGAGTATGTGTGTCCATATGCCTTGTGTTTGCCAGTGTTTGAGTCTTCTGAATGCTGTGGAGTAGTGTCCGTATTTGGGTGGCATGTCCATCCATCTGCATCCTGTTGTGAGTACGTAGAGTATGCCGTTTAGAACGCGCCTATCGTCAGCTCTTGGTCTGCCTGTTTTTGCCTTAGGTGGTAGTAGGGGTTTGATGAGCTCCCACTCCTCATCTGATAGTTCACGGAACTCCATGAGTAATATTTGGAGAGAGAAACTTAAATAGTTTTGCAATGAGTTCCTTATTATAATCCACTTGAATGCCACCCAAGGCTCCAATTTTGCTGTTATTTATACCAATTTTAATCAATTCTTTAAGCGAATCTTGCTCAGGAATAACATCTGAATCCAAGAGTAGGACAAATTCTGATTTAGAGTTCTCATAAGCTATATTGCGAGCCCTAGAAATCCCAATATTTTTCTTTAAATTAATTATTCTTAAATCTTTTTCATAATCTTCTAAAATTTCTTTTGTTCTATCAGTAGAGCCATTATTCACAACTATTACTTCATAATTATCATATTTCAAATTTAAAGTAGAATCTAGGCACTCTTTAAATATATTTTTAATTCTCTCAGCATTATATGCAACAATTATTACAGTAACTTTAGGTTGATTCATCTCTTACTTCTCACAACATTAAGGCCTTCTTCTATTCTCGGCTATTCTTAATAATTCTTTTTTTCCAAGAAAGTAGTATTCAAGGATATTTTTAAGTTCTCTAAGTGAGCTAAAGAATAAAGCGTTCTTTTTATGTTCAAAATTATTAGGAACTATTGTGTGATGATTTTGCGCAATTAGCGTAGTGCGGCAAAGAAGTATTTCCCAATATCTGTAAGTATCGTAACTATTGCCAACCGGAGCTATAGAAACTTTTGAAGATGTAAGCATTTTTCTAAACAACAGATAATAAAAAGCTACTTTTAATTTTATTCTCTTTCTCATTGGCTCTGTAAACTTAAGCATTTTTGATCGCCTCTATCATCGGTAGTGCTTTCTCAATGAACTCCCTGACATTAATACACTTACCCAACCATACCTCATTTACCATGAACCCTATTGAGCTCAACAGCATCTCAGCATGCTTTCTATCACACTCCACCCTCCCACACGGTATGTAATCATCAAAGCTCTCCATCCTGTCCTTGACATACTGGACTATCCTCTCCATTAGGTTCCTGGTCCTCGAATCATATACATAATGCTTTAAGTTCAGCATCCTGCAAGCCGCCCTGTAGTATTGAGCCCCATCCGTCAATACCATCATCCTAGACCCATAGATGGCCCTGATTTTCTTAATGAAGATTAGCGCCGTCAACATGTTCGCCGCATCAAAGAACCTCATGTAGACTATCCTGCGCAGATGAGGCTCGAAGGCAACGTAAAGCACCACTTCCCTAGACCCAACCTTGACCCTAGTATCGTCAATTAATAATAGCCTGACCTTCCCTCTGAGGCTCTTGTCGATGAATAGGAAGCTCAATGACCTGAACCAAGATAGTATTGATGTGTGGCTCCTACGAACCATGAAGCTCAATACTCTCGAGGCTGTCCTGGAGGAGCATGAGCAGAAGTAGATGAAGGCTCCGTAGAGGATTAAGATGAAGGGGGTTCTCTTCCTAACAAACCTAATAACCTTCGTCATATCCAACATAAGTAGATGAAGCCCCAATAAGGCTTAAGTTTACAGAGTCCTAACCATCATAAAAAAGTATATATATTAGAGAATTGCATTATTTATGCGATGTCCTATGTTAGCAAGAGGTATTACACAAAAGACTATAATAATATTAATTGTAGCAATAATAATTCTAGGCGCTTTAGTTGGAAGCTATATATATATTTCTCAACAACCAACAACTAGTGTAACAACGATTACTACATCCACTACATCAGTGACTACTTCTCCGTCACTCGTAAAAATTGTGTGGGTATCTGGAAGTACTGGAGGTTCATTTTACTTAAGTACTGCTGCTGCTTTGAGTGCTATAGGTAATCCTGGGAATTTGGTATTTATACATCAGGCTGGATCAGGAGGTACAACTGGTATTCTTCTTTTAAAAGAGGGTATGGCTGATATTGGTGTTGGATCACTTTTAGATGCTTCTGAATTATATAAGAATTTTACTAACCTTAGAGTAATACTTCCTGTTGCTGCCTTTGCTGGGCAATTAGTGGTGAGAGCTGATAGTGACATTAAATCGTGGAGTGATTTGAATGGAAGGGCTATTAGCATAGGGTCTCCAACATTTATTGCAAATAGAATGTTTAAGAGTGTTATGCAAGTTTTAAATATTAAACCATCAGTTGTGAAAGAATTGGGTCATACAGATTCTATGGATCAATTGGTTAGTGGTGTGATCGATGCATATTTCCTCACTGGTTTTCCTAATCCAACAGTTCAAGAATATGCTGTAAGGTATAAGTTAAAGCTTGTTCCTCCTACAGCTGATGAACTTAAGATAATAACAGAAAAATTGCCATATTATCAGCCATATACCGTTGATGCTAGTGGAGGTAAGGTTTATCAAGGTATTGATATAAAATTTGATACTATTGCTGATTGGGCTTTTCATTATACAACACCTAAATTATCTGAAGATATTGTATATATGATTGTTAAAACATACTGGACGAACAAAAAGGTAGCAGAATCTTTATTCCCTCAACATAAAGATTTTACACCATCCACAATATTCAAATCTAAGCCTATTCCTTTGCATGCTGGTGTAATTAAGTACTACAAGGAAATTAATGTGACCGTCCCTCCTGAACTAATACCTCCTGAATATAAATCTTAATTTTTTTATAGGGGGGACATGCATTGAAACGTGCATTAGAGGTTGAAAGAAAAGTAGTAGGAACTATAGCTATATTATTTGCATTGTATATATTGTTCATAATTTCTGGCGCGGCTCCTATCATATTACCAACGGAATATATTTTGCCCATTGGTGTAGCGTTCATGTATTTCTTGGGTTTTCTTTTCTTTCCAATTGGTTCTCATGAAAAGCTCAGAAACTTTATCATTGATTGGTTTCTAGGAATTCTTGGTGCCTTTGTTGCTTTATATGCAATTATTCCTGCGTATCGCATATTTACGGAAGGTCTTCCTAGACTGGTTCTAATACTTCCGTTTCATGAAATTATTTTAGGTATCATAGCTATGATTCTTCTTTTGGAGCTTGTAAGAAGGACAGGTGGTATTGCTTTAATGTTTATAATAATTTTGTTTTTAATATTTGGCTTCTTTGGAGATTATCTACCTATTGCTTGGTTTCCTAGATCTCTGAATATATCATATTTCTTTTCATTCTTCTATTTGGGTAATCTTTATTATGGAGCTACAGAGGGATTATTTGGTAGTCTTACATCTTTAGTTATAACAATAATTTCAGGTTTTCTAATTTTTGGAGGTATAATGTCAGCAACAGGATTAGGTAAATTTATAATAGATACGCTCCAATCTTTAGTTGGTTGGATGAGTGGCGGTCCTGCTAAAGTATCAATATGGGCCAGTGCTCTATTTGGTACTATAACGGGAAGTCCTGTAGCTGAAGTGATGGTTATAGGAAGTATTACAATACCTGCAATGTTAAGTGCGGGTTTCGAACCTCATATAGCAGCAGGGATAGAAGCTGCAGCCGGATGTGGTGGAGAGCTTATGCCTCCTGTCATGGGAGCTGGAGCTTTCATAATGTCTGAAATGATAGGTATACCGTATGTTAGAATTGCTACGGCTGCTGTTATTCCAGCTGTATTATATTTTGCAACTAAATATACTTCTATACATTTTTATGCAAAAAAGAAAGGTTTGAAAGGATTAGAAAGAACGAAACTTCCTAGGTTTAAGGATGTTATAAAAAATGGATGGTTGTTGATTATTCCGTTAATTGTTCTCATAATAGCTATTATAATATTACCATCTATAATGTGGGCAGCATTTTGGAGTATTGTTGCAGCACTTATAATACCTAATATTAAAAAGTCAACACGTGTAAAGCTTGATATACTACATAAGAGTATTATTGATGCTATTAAAAGCCTTGTCTCGGTTGGTGTAATAATAATAGGTGCTAATATAATATCTTCTATAATGTCTTTAACAGGTCTTGCTAATCTTGTAACGCAGTCCATGACTAGATTTGTTGGTGGGAACTTGTTATTAGCTCTCATAATCGCAATGATAGGAACTTTATTACTTGGAATGATAGTCCCTGCTACACCAGCATATATATTTGCAGCTGTGACGTTTGCTCCTACATTACTATTACTTGGGTTAAATCCTTTAGTAGCTCATATGTTTTTATTTTATTTTGCTATTATGGGTCCTGTGACTCCTCCTGTAGCGTTAGCGACATTTGCTGCGAGCGGTATTGCCAAATCTGATTATTGGAAGAGTGGTCTATGGGGAACTATATTTGCTGTGGTGGGTTTTGTTGTTCCGTTTATTTTTGTTTATGATCCGTCTCTTTTACTTATTGGCAATCCAGTAAATGCTTTAATTAGGCTCATTTTCGTTATGTTAGGATTCATAGTATTATCAGGGGTAATGTTTGGTTATCTATTCACACCACTCAATGTTATACAAAGAATACTATTTATTCCTATAGCAGTATTACTTTTATATCCTGACTCATCATACTATATGAATCTAGTAGGATCGTTAGTGATTATAATTATTTTTATGTATTACAATATTATAAAAAGAAGATAAGGAGGGAATTTTATGAATAGAAGAGAATTTATACAATATCTTATTAAAATATCTGTTGGTTTACCTATACTAACTATCATTCCTTGGTTTTCGTCATTAGGTTATAAATCAATGGAGGTTAAGAGAATATGGCCAGTAGTTGTTATATGTAGCTTAAATGAATTAAATGAGAAAGGATATAAAGTTTTTATGTATCCATTAACGAATACTCCAAATATATTAATTAAGGTTGGAGAACCGGTTAAATTTGGTATTGGTCCTGAAAATGATATAGTTGCATATAGTTTGCTTTGTCAGCATTTAGGTTGTGTAGTTAGATATTTATCTTCATTGGAAACAAAAGGATCTGTTTCTATTAAATCTGATTTAAGAGGTAAGCCTTTGTTTTATTGTCCATGTCATGCTGGAGTATATGATATAATTGATGGCGGTGTTCCTGTGGCTGGTCCACCAAAGTTTCCTCTTCCAAGGGTTTTGTTAAGGATTGAGAATATTAATGGTAATGATGTGATCATTGCGTATGGTATGACTCCTCCTGTAATATATGGAAAAGGCCCTTTAGGTTCAGCTGATATTGAAAAGGATCTTTATGGTGGTGATTTAGTTGGTTAAAGAGTGGTTAGATGAAAGATTCAAATTAAAGGAAGGATTTTTTAAGCCTGTTCCATTATCAACATTACATTTTTGGGATTGGTTAGGGGCGTTAGCTTTCATGTCTTTTTTAATGCAGGGCGTGACTGGCATCTTAATCGCTTTTCATTATGTACCTTTACCTGATAAGGCATACGAATCTGTTCAATTGATTAAAAATTATGTACCTTATGGCCAATTATTGTTGAGCTTACATAGATATGGAGCATATTCTATGATTTTTTTAGCATTTATTCATATGCTAAGAAATTTCATAATTGGTTCTTATAGAAAACCTAGGGAAATAACATGGATTGTTGGAATGTTAATGGGCATTATTGCATTATCCTCAGGGTTTACTGGTTATTTGCTTCCATGGAGTGTTATATCAAAAATGGCGACAGATGTAGGACTTGGTATTCTTTCAGAAATACCTGGAATTAATTATATTGTTTCTAATGTTATATATTCTTCTGATGCATTTCTTATGCAATTCTTTTTTATAACTCATGTGCTTTTATTGCCTGCTGTGCTTACTGTATTATTTATGCTGAAAATGTGGTTATTTGAGGTTCATGGTCCATATCATACTGTTGAGAGTAAGAAAATTAATTGGTTCCCAGAAGCATTTAGTTATTTTGTTATGTTATCTTTTTATTATATGGCTTTTCTATTGTTATTATCTTCATGGCTTCCAGCTGATTTTCCACCTAAATATACTCCTGAAATTGCATCACAATATTTACCTAGCCCAGAATGGTATTTTCTGTGGCTTTATCAGATTATTAAAATAGAATGGATTCAGAAAGAAGGGTTCTATGTATTTCTAATTGTTTTATTTATTTTGTTGTTATCACTTGTTTTATTACCTTTTATTGTTAAACCAGGATACGAAAGAAGTATTGGAGAATATGCTGGAGCAATTATGTTTTCTGAGTTAATCGTTTTAAGTTTTTGGGGCAATATTACATTAGGGCAAAGCATTAATTTACTAGAAGCTATTATTATAATCTTAGGTACTGGCTTTTTTGCTGCTCTTATTATAAGAGCTATAAAATCCATTAAATTTAATGTGAAGTCTTTTAAGGTATTAAGCTCAAAAAATAAGGCTAATCTTGAACTCTTTCTATCATTATTAATTATTATTTTTACAATATTAGCACTTATTTTATCATCTACTTTTCTTATGGCACTAGACTTTTTATTCTCAGCACTAATAATTAATATTATGAAACCTTGGAGGGATGATAAATGAAAATACCAGGTAAAATGATAAAAACGCTTCTCTTCAGAGCTATAAAAAGTGGATTTTTGGGTTGGTTATTACATAGAATTACTGCAATAATTTTAATTATAACTATTTTTATTCATATTTTTTATTTTAACTATGTCGTGTTTATATTAGGTGAAGAACCAGTATCAGGAATTAATGCGTATATATTTTACGATATAATGTTATTATCAGGGCTATATCATGGGCTGAATGGCCTTAAGACGATACTAGCTGAATTAGGATTTGGTCTTAAACAACGTGTGCGTTTAGATATATTTCTCTTAATTATTTGGATTGTGTTAGCATGGTTCGGTTCTGCTTTATTATGGAGGGTTTTTGTAGGATGGTAGAAAAATTTTATCATGATTTGATTATAATAGGTGGGGGAATAACAGGTTTAAGAGCGGCCATAGAAGCTTTATTTACAGCTAAAAGAGCAGGAAAAAATATTGATATAGCATTGGTATCAAAGGTTCATCCTTTAAGATCACACTCAGTTTCAGCAGAGGGGGGACTCGGTGCAGTATTGACGCTAAGTAGTGGGGATAGCTTTGATTTGCATGCATGGGATACAATAAAAGGTGGTGATTTTTTAAATGATCAAGACGCTGTTGAACTTTTTGTCAGATTAATACCAAGAGAGGTAATATTTTTAGAACATATAGGTATGCCATGGATGCGAAGTAATGATGGGACACTTCTTCAAAGTCAAAGAATGGGAGCACATAGTTTTCCGCGGGGAGTATTTGGTAGTGATAAAACAGGCCATTATATAATGCAGACTCTATATGACATGTTAATTTCAATGGATAATATAACGTTCTATGATGAGTATTTTGTAACATCAATAAATATTTCAGATGGTTCACTTAAAGGATTAACAGCATTAAATATTAAAAATGGTTCTTTAGTTTATTTTTCATCTAAATCATTAATAATAGCGACTGGAGGATTAGGTAGGATTTATCGCACAACAACTAATGCAGTGGGAGTAACGGGAGATGGCATGGCTTTAGCTTACAGAGCTGGTTTACAGTTAAAAGATATGGAGTTTACTCAATTTCATCCTACTGGTCTTATACCTAGAGGAGTTTTAATTTCAGAAGCAGCAAGAGGTGAAGGGGGTTATCTTATAAATAATAAGGGTGAAAGATTTATGAAAAAGTATGCCCCAACTCGAATGGAATTAGCTCCAAGAGATATTGTTTCAAGAAGCATAATGTGGGAAATAGAAGCTGGCAATGGGTTTGAAACTAATGGAATTAAACATGTTATGCTCGATCTTAGACATCTCGGTGAAGAAAAGATAAATGAACGCTTACCATTTATCAGAAATTTAGTAAAAAGAACTTTAGGCATAGATCCAGTAAAAGAACTGATACCGGTAAGACCATCACTTCACTATATGATGGGAGGAATACATACTGATAAATATGGATTTACTGGAATACCAGGTATATGGGCCGCAGGAGAGGCTGCGTGCGTTAGTATACATGGTGCAAATCGATTAGGAACAAATGCATTAGGTGAATGTTTAGTATACGGTTCATTAACAGGACAGTTTGCTGCAGAGTATGCTATAAAATCGTCAGGTTCCTATTACTTTGATCAATCTCATTTTAATAAAATTGAGAAAAAGATTTTTGATGAGATTTTAGGCAACGAACATGGAAATGACAATCTTTATAGTATTATGGAAAACTTACAAGTAACAATGGAGGAAAATGTCGGCATTTTTAGAACTGAAGAAAAAATGATTAACGCTCTTAAAAAAATAAAAGAACTTAAGGATGAGCTTAAAAATGTCCGTATAAGTGATAGGGAAAATACATTTAACACTGAACTAATAGATTATTTGCAATTAGAAAATATGCTAGAAATTTCAGAATTAATAACATTAAGTGCAATTTTAAGAAAGGAGAGCCGTGGTTCCCATTATCGCATTGATTATCCTAAAAGAAATGATAAAGAATGGTTAAAGCATACAATCATAAAATACTCCACAGAAGGACCTATTATAACTTATATGCCAGTGGTGATAACAAAATGGCAACCAACAGTAAGAGAATATTAGTAAAAATATATAGGAAACAAAAATCATCATGGCTGGAAGTAGAAGTTCCAGTAGAAAAATGGACAACAGTACTTGACATTCTTAAGTACATAAAGAAGAATGTCGATCATACATTAGCATTTAGATATCAATGTGAAATGGGTTCTTGCGGATCATGCGGAGTAGTGGTAAATTCTAAACCAATCCTCGCATGCAGGACATTGATCTCAGAATTAAAATCTAATATAATCAAAATAGAACCTCTTTACAATTTACCAGTAATAAAAGATCTAATTGTTGATCAGGAAGTCATGTTTAAAAAATATAAAAGTGTTAAACCTTTTATTTTACCAAAAATAGATGAATTGTTAAATATAAAAGGTGAATTTGTTTTAACACAAAAAGAACAAGATGAATTTATTCCGTATGCTGCATGTATAAATTGTGGATTATGTTATTCAGCATGCCCAACAGTAGCGCTTAATAAAGAATTTCTTGGACCTCATACTCTTAATGCACTTTATAGATATTATTCTGATATAAGATTAGATTCTTGGATCGAAATTTTGAACTCAATAAACAAAAATAAAGAAAGTGCAATATGGAATTGCCACTATGCAGGAGCATGTAGCAAAGTTTGTCCAATGGATGTTGATCCAGCATCATCCATTCAAAAAATGAAAAAAGAATTTTTATTAACAGTAACAAAAATCAAAAAAGAAAGAAAACAACCAAACATATTCATTAGAGATGTCTTTGCAAGATAAACTGATAATAGTATCTTTTATTGTTCCTCCAAAAGCCTTTATTCACCTAATGGTACATAACCAAAGCCTTAGCTTATTGGTATCTTCCAAGATAAACTTTAAAACTTTATATAATAAGAAGGTAATACTAATCCTATGCTAAGTGCCATTCCCTGTGTAATAATGAGAGGGGGTACAAGTAAAGGAATATTTTTTAAGAGAAGTGATCTTCCAGAAGATGAAACTAAAAGAGATGAAATAATTTTAAAAATCTTTGGAAGTGGAGATCCATCACAAATAGATGGTTTAGGAGGAGCACAAACTCACACAAGCAAAACTATGATAGTTTGGAAAAGTGAAAAATCTGATATAGATATTGAATATCTATTCGGACAAGTAGGTATAGAAAAAAGATTCATTGAATGGGTAGGAAACTGCGGAAATCTTACTGCTGCAGTTGGGCCCTTTTCTATAGACGAAGGATTAATTGAAGGAGAAGAACCTTCAACCAGAGTTAGAATGTATAATGTAAATACAAACAAAAGGATAGACGCTATAGTACCTGTCGAGAATGGAAAAACAAAATATGATGGTAATTATTGGATAGATGGTGTACCTAATCCCGGCTCTAGAATAGATTTAGTATGGTATGATCCTAAAGGCTCTTTAACTAACAAACTCTTACCTACAGGAAATCCTATAGACAAAATAATTATAGGACACATTACAATAGAAGCTTCACTAGTAGATGCTGGAAATCCAGCAGTCTTCATAAGAGCTAAAGATGTTGGGCTTCAAGGAAGTGAATTACCTTGGGAAATACCTCTAACTACTTTAGAAAAATTAGAAAAAATTAGATCCAAAGCGGCAGAACTAATGGGATTAGTGGAAAAAGCTGAAGAAGCAACTATAAAAAGTCCGCATTTTCCATTCATAGTTATTATTGGTGAAAAAAAAGATTATAAAACATCTAATGGTAAACTTATTAAAAAAGATGAATATACTGTAATGGCAAGACTCTTCTCGCTTCAAAAAATGCATCACGCATATCCAATAACAGGTGCTATTAGCACTGCAGCAGCATCTAAAATTCCTGGAAGTATAGTTAATCAATTATCTGAGGATCGAGGAGAAAACATCATAATAGCGCATCCTAAAGGTATCATAGACGTAAAAGTAAAAATAAAACCATCCGGAGACTTAGTAGATATAGAAAGCGTAACAGTTGGAAGGACTGCAAGACGACTCATGGCAGGGCTAGCATACTACATAAAATAAATCAAAATGATGCATACCTCAACACTCTTAGCCATAAAGAGCGCCAAAACATTAGCTGAATTTTTTATGAGATGAAGAATTTTTCTTTGCTGATATAGACATGTTTTGATGTAAACTATTTAAGGGGTTCAAAAATTTAAATAAACGGCAATGTATTTGAAAAATAATAAAAATTTTTGGTTATTCATGTTTTTTAAAATTTACTTATTTGAAATTTTGTTATCTATCGAACGTGGAATGTTATTGCTAGCAGTTCCATTGTATACTATGAAGTTAGGAGCATCATATTCATATATTGGTTTAGCAGTGAGCTCTATTAGTATAGGGACAATGGTATTTGATATACCATCAGGTTTTATTTTAAGTAAAATTAATGAAAGAAAGTTTCTAATTTTAACTTTTTCAACATTAGTTTTAAGTTTGTTAGGAATTGCTTTTTCAAAATCATACTTGCTATTAATATTTTTTATAATAATTTTTGGAGTAGGAGTTAGTTTTTGGTCTTTAATAAGACATTACATGATTACCATGTATATTATGTATGATCATAGAGGTCGAGCATCTTCACTTGTTGGTGCATCATATAGGATTGGGACTTTTATAGGCCCAATACTAGGAGGTTTTCTTATTGCAAAATATGGTTACCAATTAACATTTCTTATAGGAGGTATTATGATGATTATAGTAATTCCTGCATATTTTATATACCAATTGTCATTGCCTATAATGACCAATTCTATTACAAACGAGAAATCAAGCGCTAAAACTGATGCTAATTTGATTTGGATTATTTTGTTTGGAATAGGTTACATTACTGCACAAATAGTCAGATATGGTAAGTATTTTATAATTCCAGTTTATGGAGAGAATATGATTATGCTTTCAGAGGTTGAAATAGGACTAATTTTAGGTCTATCTGGATTTTTAAGTGTTATCACATCATATCCTTCAGGATTTATAATTGATAAATTTGGTAGAAAATTTTCCATATTACTTAGCTTTTTAATGTTAGGATTAGGATTCATAAGTCTATCAATACTTCCAAATACTATAATATTTATAATAGCAACTATGATCATTGGTATTGGCGATGGTTTTGGTTCTGGCATTATGATAACACTTGGCGCTGATATAGCATCAAAATATGTTAAACATAAGGCATCAAAATTTTTAGGATACTGGAGATTCATGGGTGATGTTGGCAATTCTTTAGGACCATTATTACTTGGAATACTATCCTCAATAATTGGATTAAGCACATCTTCAGTAATACTAGGCATAATATCATTATTATTCGCAGTAAGCATGTCAGAGCTAATCAAAAACAAAAAGCTTTAATAAAAAGGATAACAAATCTTTCTCCTCAGGGTTTGAAATAAAATTAGAGCAGACATCAGTCAAATACTTCTACTAAAGACTAGAAGTGCATAACATGCACCTATCTCAACTAAGAAGTATTTAAAAATATTCAGGTATTTACAAATGTCTGTAAGTTGCGAATAGTGTCAATAAATCAGTAAATGACAATTTCTACCGAAATTCTTGGATCAGGAGTAATTTAAGCCGTAAAATAAAGAAATAAATTTATGATATAAGATATTAAAATTATGGAAGAAGCAGTCCTGATAATTGATATGTTAAAGGATTTTGTGTATGGTTCATTAAAATGTGAAAGAGCACAAAGAATAATTCCTAACATAAAGAAACTTACTGAAGAAGCTAGAAAGCATAATGTTCCTGTGATATACGTTGGTGATGCTCATTTACCTATTGATCCCGAAATTCAACTTTGGGGCCCGCACGCTATGAAAAATACTAAAGGAGCTGAAACAATTGATGAGCTTAAACCTACTGAGAAAGATTATGTCCTAGAAAAAAGAACATATAGCGCATTTCATGAAACAGGTCTTGACTTATTATTAAAACAATTAAACGTTAAAACTGTAATCATTACTGGACTGCATACAAACATATGTGATAGACATACAGCTGCGGATGCTTATTTTAGAGGTTATAAGATTAAGATTCCTGAAGACTGCGTTGATTCATTCACAGAAAAGGATCATATTGAAGGTTTAGATTATCTAAAAAGAATCTACGGTGCAGAAATAACAACTAGCAGTGAAATAATAGAATCATGGAGAAAGGGTAAAAAATAGTAACATTAACCTCAATATACCTTATCTCTTAGCTATCAGAAGTCATACTTCAGTACATGAGAAGAAGAAAACTTGAACTAAAAACCTTAATACTCGGCAAAAAGCACAAAACTTTAGTTCTGGTGATGAATTGTCAATAAACTTGAATACAGGATAAACTATAACTATGAAACTTAAAAGTGAGAATCTCCCGGCTTTAGCTGTAGTAAGTATTAAACCACGACACAGTAGAAGTTTCTGAAGAATGAATGTTACTATCTTGCAAGGATGATTTTTGATTAGTACTAATATAGTAGGTTGTTTTATCTATCTATTTTTCATTAGATGCTAATAAGTTTTCTAAGTATTCTTTTAATGCAATAGCATTATTATAGGGAGATTTGGTTGAGTAAAGCAAGGTTATGTTTTCAGATTTTTTCACGAGTTCAACTAGAACTTTAACTTTAGGATTATTATTTAATTCTTTAAAATATCTGCTTTTAAATTCTTCCCATTTGTTTGGGTCATGACTAAACCATTTCCTTAAATCATTAGAAGGTGCAATATCTTTAAGCCAAATATTTATTTGACTTTTGCTAATACCTCTGGGCCATAACCTATCAACTAAAACTCTAACTCCATCATCCTTTTCCTGTTTATCATATACTCTTTTAACTTTTATCATATGTTATTTTTGCTTTTATCATTCTTTTAAAGATAGCTGTATGCTTTAGAAATTTATTTATACTTTCCATCAATATGAAAAATTATGTTATCCTTATTGATAATGAGCTTATTGCGAAATTTTTAAGCTTTTTTATATTTATGATTATTTTATGAACCTTAATGATTAATAACACTTGGCAACGCTAGCATTATGTTTTGTGATACGTTTAATATTAAAGTTGTGACTAAATTACTTCATGATAAAATCCTTGAAATATATTGTATTAGTCCTTGTAATCATATCGTTCTTCTTAGGAGTAACATCAAATAGTATAACTATCTCCCCCCGATAGTAACTATCCCCCACTATAATTACATGATTTCATGCATCATATATCCGTTTATAAAGTTAAGCAAAAGCACTGACGATAAGTCAGAAGGTTAAGGAGATATTATAATCATAAAACTTTGCTGAACGATTGTTCAGTTTATTAGGAAAATATATTATAATTATTTTGTAGAGAGCGTGTATGTAGTTGCCTTTATTGGTATTCTGAGTTAATGAAATAGCAAATCAAGCATTAGCTAGTGTTACGCATAGGGACATAATGGGTCTTTGTGATGTATGCTTCCATAAAAGGAATAAGCTCTTGCCGGGCATCCTGAAGCACAAATTTTTGCGATACTGCAAGACTTACAATCCTCAATCTTTATAGGATCTCTTTCTCGAAATATGCTAAACCCTCTTTCCCATACATCCTTAAGATTATCTTTTAATACATTACCTTCTTTGAACTTAGGAGTAATTAGAAGCTCGCATCCATATATGTCTCCATTTGAATCTATTACAAATCTGCTTCTGCCAGCAGGACAGATAGAAAAAGAGCTTTCCACCTTAGATGATTTCATGAGCTCAAGACCTATGTTAACAAAATCATCAAGGTAAAATCTGAATCCGTTCAAAACTACGTTTATTTTCGAATTATAACTTTTTATTAGTTCATAAGCTTTTTGAATTTGAGATTTCGTAGGAATGATGTAATTATAGTATTCTGCTCTGCCAAAAGGTTGAGCAACTAAAATCGTTGCGGCTTTTGCACCAATTTCTTCACTAAGCTTTATGAAGTCATGAGATTGAAAGTAGTTTAATGAAGTTAAGGTCATTGATGTTGAAAAATCTATACCTTCTTCGTTTAAATTCTTGGAAGCATTCATTGCAGCCTCAAAACTTCCCTTTCCCCTTATCTTATCGTTAATTTCAGCATTACTTCCATCTATACTTAACTGAATCTGATCTATTCCTGCATTTTTTATTGCTCTTACAGTTTCTTTGTCTAAAAGGATCCCATTGGTACTTATACCTATTTTCATTCCCATCTCCTTAGTTTCCCGTATTATTTTTGTTAAGTTCTCTTTACCAAGAAGCGTAGGTTCTCCTCCTAAGAGATAAACATATTCGACTCCCAGATCAGATATTTTTCTTATAACTTCCAACCATCTATTAACTGAAAGCTCATCCCTTAAAGGATTGCCAGCAGAAATGTAACAGGTTATACATCTTAAGTTGCATTTCCTAGTAAGATAAACTGAAACTGTAAGCGGATGCTTTTTTAATTCTGAAATACTTTTTCCATGGGTTGCAAGTAAATGAGGAAGAGGATTGGCTGGACAATCTTCGATAAATGCTCTTTTATCTATCGTAAATGTCATTATTCTGAAAGCCTCTTTAAGAGATATAAAGCAAGGAAATACTTAACTATTTCTGAACATTTTATTATTACTTTTTGAATTATCCTTGAGGGATTAAAGATTTCTTTAGATTTATCAACAAAATTATAGATTCCTCAACTTGAAGCAAGTATCAGGTTATCATTTTCCTATACTGGAATATTTGTGAAAATTCGATGTGATACTCTTCAAGAGAAGGTTGCTTTTTGTGAGAGAAACATTAGTAAAAGGTCTTCGAGATTAATTATTATCACGCTTTATACTGATGATGTATAAGTGTTGTAAAGTGATTACAAAAATGTTTAAATTTTCTTTAGAACGTATTGTAGAATTCTCAGTATTAAGCTATCTTTGGACTCCTAACTTAAAGCATGAGTAGATAGTTGAATTATCATTCCAATATTTAAGAGAGACATTTAAATAATTTTATAGAGTTTATTGTTATGCTGATGATAAGAATTTTAAAGATTAATTGAAGAAATGATTATTTAGAAGTTTGTAAAAATGTGGAAAAATATTATTTGTTGTTAAGAATGGTTGATTGAGTTTGCTCATCTATGTTCAATAATTTTATTTGAGTGAGCCTTTTGAAGATTTCTTTCCAATCTTCATTGGCGCTAAAAACTTCTTTTAATAAGGGTATTGCATATTCAATTTGGTTATGGTTTAATAATGATACGGCTTCCCAAAATTTTAGTTCAATGATGTGTGGAGCTTTTTCTGTGGCATTTTTATATTCTTTTATGGCTTCTTGGAATTTTCCTTGAGTGATTAGTTCATCGCCTTTATTAGCGTGTGTGTAGGCTTCATGTATTTTTATGAGTCTTTTAAGTTCTTCAAGTGGTTTTGGGTGGTCTTCTACTCTTAGGTCAAGTACTTTTATCCATGGTGCATCTGTTTGTGTTTTAACTATAATCATGGCGGCTGATTGCATGCCTCTTATATCTCCACCGGCGTTTTCACCGGCTTCAAGTGCTTTCATTAATCTGTGTGGGAGTGTTTCTTCGCTTTTTTCGAAAGCGTCGGCCATTGCTGGCCAAACATCTTTGTTTCTCATTAGATTAGCTTGTACGCTAAAGTTTTTACCTATTATATGTCCAGCTTCTGGAATGCATTTTTGTCCGGTGTGAACTGCTATATGACCTTTATTATCTAGCATTGCTACTTGGCGAAGGTCTGGGGTTGGGTCGATTGATAATAAGGCTGTGAGGGCTTCTTGGGCTGTTTTTCCTGATTTCATTAAAAATAAGCCTAGTGGACCATAACTTATTTCGGCGAAGGATTGTGTTGCTACTACTCCTACACCGTTTTCTGCCCAGCTTACTATAGATCCTACTGAGAACCAGTGTGATTGGACTGCGACCCCCATTAATCCCTCATCTTTATCGATGGCGATTATTGAGTATGTGGCTGTGGGTCTAATTGTTGTGTTGGTTATGTTATTTTTGAGTTTCATATTAGTTATGTATTAGTTTTATTAGATAAATTTATCGTGATTGTGTGTTTGGATTGTATGAGGTAGGGTGTTTCTTTATTGGTGTTTTGGTTTTGTGTTAGATTGTTATGTTTGCTTGTTTTTTGAGTTCTAGGATGAGTTTTTCTAATTCGTTGAAGAAGCTGGGTCCATAATGCGCTAGTGTGTCGTTTGGTATTATTATGATTTTATTTTCTTTTACTGCTTTTATATTTTTCCAGTTTCTTTCTTCTATGAGTTTATTAATTTCTTCTCTGGTTGGGAATTTGCTTTTTGATTCGTATATTATTATATCGGGGTCTTTTTTTATAACGTCTGATAGGTCGAATACTGGGAATCCTGGGATTTGCATTCCATAAAGGTATGCTTGTTTTTCGTATCCGTAAATGTTGTTTATGTTTAGTAATTTTAAGGCGCTGGTTATGTGTGAGAAGTAAGCGGGGATTGTGGGTCCGCCGAGATCGATTTCTATGTAGGCTTTTAAGGGTGTTTTTAGTGCTTTCTTTTTTAGTGTTTCTATATTGTTCATAATTTGTTCTGTTAGTTTGAATGCTGGTTCTTGTTCTCCTATTAATCCTCCAATGATTAGGATATTATCGATGATTCCGTAAATGCTTATGGGGATTGGTATTGGGTATACTGGGTATCCTCTATTTTTTAATTGTTCTATTATTGGTCGTTGGACGCCGGTTGCGGTTAATATTAGATCGGGTTTTAGTTCATCGATTGTGTCTAATTTTAGATGAACGTAATCACCTACTTTACGTTTTTTCATAGCTTCCTTAGGTCGTTGTGACCATGAATCAACGCCAACAATTCTATCTCCTGCTCCTAATAAGAAAATTGTTTCGGTGATTGATTCAGAAAAGCTTATTATGCGTTCTGGTTTTTCAGGAATTTCAACATATCCAACTTCAGGATTATATACTCTGATGTAAACCACCAGAAAAATACTTAATACAAGTTTATATTATTATGCTTTGGTTTTTAGTTTTGATTGTTGTTTAATTAGGTTTTGTGTTGATTTTTGCTGTTATTCTAATTTTCTTATTGGGAAATCGCTTTGAGAATTGTTGGTTTGATGAGACTTTTATTATAACATGGATAATGATAGGTGTTGTTGGGAAGGTTTTATATGTTATTTTTTAAGTTTTTTGTAGCATCTTCGGGTGATAAAATATTTACATAAACGTTTGCGCCTAGTTCTAATGATGCCCATGTTGAGATTTTTGGTTGTACTTCGATGTGCCAGTGGAAGGTATTCATTATTTTTTCATTCTCTTTAGGTGCTATATGAAACCACATGTTATAGCTTACATCACCGACTGTTTTGTATAATGTTTTAAACATGAGTGATATTATTTGAGATAAATCACTAATATCATCTTTGTTTGGTATTGGCTCATGTTTAAGTGGTGTGATCCAGAATTCGTATGGTTGTATTGCGGACCATGGTACGAATGCTACGAATGTTTTATTCTCATATATTATGCGTTTTGCTTTTCTTTCACGTTCTATAACTTTGCATATGAAGCACTTTTTTTGTGATCGTTTAATCTCGTCCATTATTAATGGGGGTATAAAAGTTAGGGCTATAAGTTGATTGTGCGTGTGCGATAACGATGCGCCTGCATCTTTTCCATAATTTTTAAATGCATGTACGTATTTTATTGATGGTTCTTTATAAAGCTTCTCTATTAGTTCAAAAGTTCCTAAAAGTGATAGTTGAATTTGTTCTTCGTTCATGGATGCTAGTGTGTCATCATGATTGGGTGAATCAACAATAACATAATGGTAATCTATTTTACTGTTTTCTATTGAGAATATTGGATATAAATTTGGGAAAATTCTAATAAGCCAATTTGATGAACGTTCACCATTTTTATCAAATCCATGTTTAAGTTCATTGTTAATTTTATAATAATAGAATGTTGCTGGTGGTGTCATTTTTTCATTTCCTGGGCAAAATGGGCATGATGTTATTGTAGATTGTGATTTTTCTTTTATAAATTCATGAGGTCGTAATGCTCTTTTAGGGGAAATTATTACTACTCTGTTGAGTAATTTATCATGTCTTACTTCAATCATAAATAAAAGTATTATTATCTAAAATATTAGTTTTTAGTAAAGGTTTATTTGATTCTTTTACTAATTAATAGTGTTATGAAAATACCTGAGAAAGTGCTTTTGATGGCTGATGATATTAAAACTATGAGGGTTAGAGGAGCTGTAAAAATAGGGCGTTATGCTGCAGAGGCTTTAGTTGTTGCGACACAGCTTTATGATCCTCGTGAGCATGGAGATTTTGTGAAATATATTAATGAGGTTGCTAAAGTACTTTTAGGTACTCGACCAACTGCAGTTACATTACCTAATAGTATAAAATTTGTATTAAAAAATCTTCATGATGCGATGAAAAAATCTCATGATATTGAATATTTGAAAAATGCTGTAATAACGGCTGGTAATGCATTCATTTTGAGATCTTATGAGGCCATAAGGTTGATAAGTGAGTTTGGGTCTAGATTAATAGAAGATGGATATACCATATATACACATTGTAATAGTTCAGTGGTAACTTCAATATTAGTAGCTGCTCATAAGCAGGGAAAAAATATACGAGTATATGTTAATGAAACTCGTCCTAAATATCAGGGTAGGATTACTGCTGCTGAACTGGTTCGTGAAGGAATAGATGTTTCACTTGTTATAGATGCTGCTGCTGGATATTTTCTTAAAAATGCCGATATGGTATTAGTTGGCGCTGATGCTATATCATCTCATGGAGCTCTTGTAAATAAAATTGGGACAGCTCAGTTGGCATTGTTGGCAAAAATGATGAACATTCCATTTTATACTGCAGCCGAAACATATAAGTTCAGTCCAAATACAATGATAGGAGAAATTATAGAAATAGAGGAGAGAGAAGCAAATGAAGTTATTGATGAAGAATTTATTAAAAAGTATAAGATTAATGTTAAAAACCCAGCTTTTGATATCACACCTCCACAATATATAAGCGCAATTATAACTGAAAAAGGAGTTATTCCACCAATGGGCGTCTCATTAATACTCATAGAAGATTATGGTTGGATGCTAGGTGAAGAGATGCCAACACAGATAACCGAAGAAGCATAATCATAAAAGTTTAAGATTACGAACTTAATTATTTTTTCATAACTTATATTCGAATTTAATCTTTTTAAGATAGGATAAAAGTTCATAATTATAATACTAAAGAGTATTTTAGGAGACGTTAACAACATCAAAAATTCTAGCATAGAAATATTGATATTCAATAATAAGGTTTATGATGAAAATTAAGAACTTTATAGATTCAAAATGTAGTAGTTACGTTTTATTTCAGAAAAGATTATGTAATTACTGGAACATATGTATTGTTAGAGGATGTTACTATGGTCGTTAGAACTTTACTGACTCTATTAATAAAACGTGAACTATTTTTGCTTATAACATATGTAGCTTTTTATACATTTATTTATGCTGGTTTCTCGAATATATTGCCAGCGATCCTAGCGTATAAAGGAGTCTCGATAGAAGTTATAGGGATAGCTTATTCTCTTGAGAAGGCTCTTGTCCTTCTACTATCCATGATTATGCTTATCTTCTCTATACGTCAAAAGGTATTCTATTTAATGCCATTTATATTAATTCTCTACGGTACCTTAATAGCTATTTTTGCTATGGTTAAGGATCCACTTCTAATGGCAATCCTAGTTCCTCTCATTACCGGAGCATATTTATCCTTAAGACCCTTTAATAGAGTTTTAGTTAATACTCTAGTAGGTATGAGAACTCTAGGTTTCTTTGCTGGTATATTGAGTAGTGCCTCTTTGCTAGTCTCCATAGTATCTACGCTGATTTACGGGTTCTTATTGGAGAAACTAGGGCTTCTAGTGTCTATAATTGTTCTCCTGATTCTTCTACTACCCACTCTAGTTACTCAGCTCTCCCTAATACTAGTGGTGTTTAGAGTTTCTACACAATACACATCTGATGCTGAGAGTATGATTTCACTTAAGAGGATTAAACTTGTAATGCTAGATCCAGTACTTTTGATACTCTCACTTACACAACTTATAGAGGTTGGTATATCTGTCTATATAAGTGTAATTTTATGGAATTTATTGAAGGACTTTAGTATTGTTGGTTTAGCTCTTTCCATAGGCTCTTTCATGAATCTCATTTTAAGTCCCATTATGGGACGTATGTCGGATAAAGTGTTTAAACCATTAACCCTCATGGGAATTTCTCTATGTGTCCTAGCATTATCCTACATCACGTTATCACTTAGCTACATACATACGTTCTTAGTATTCATAGCGTTAGTCTTATTAGGAATAACCCCATCAATATTTATTCCCAATCTTCACATATACGTTAAGAGTTTAAACGTATCATACACAACATACTTCTCATCTTTAGAGCTTCTAAGCTCCTTAACCGGGGTAATAAGTCCTTTCATAGCAGCCATGATAATCTCAAGAGTGGGTTTCCAGACTTTTCTAGAATTATACGCTATTGGAGAATTCCTTTTCGGTCTAACCCTTCTCATCAAAGCATTCTCATTTTCTAAATAATTCCTTAGGAATTATGAGTGTATGGATAAAATTTTATATGTAAAGGTATAATTTATTTAGAAGGAGGCTATTTCTTTCTGTTGTGCAGTAGTGTTTCGGTTTTGCGTGATTTTGTGAGGTACCAGTATCTTAATGCGATGTTCTTTCTGTTGTTTATTGTTCTTGATGGTTCGATCATTATTTTTCTTGGGATTTCTGGTGAGAGTTTGGTTCTGCATCTTGGGCAGCGACCATTAATACTGTATCTCCTAATCACATCAATTGGGCCTATTGCTTCTTCAGTATCATAATATAATATATGACCGCACGCGTGACAGCTGACGATCATTGGCATTTAGTTAGCACCTCAGCATTATAAGAACTGCAAAAAGATTACTTATAGTTAATTGTGTAGTATGACATAAAATTCTATGATAAAAATTTGCATATTCAGTTTACTCCGATAAAATTTTAACGATATTAAAAATGAATTCGTATAAATTACGCTTAGTAATTAACTAAAATTTTTTATAGTAGTGCTAAATTAATCTTGGACAAACTACGTATAGTGGGCATGTTGAACAATGTTTATTATTTTCAAGGCACCAATATTTTCCTACGAGTTCTAATGCTGAGAGTATGTGCGGGGTTTCAGGGAAAA